>Ga0208563_1000576_pt1 | contig 31050 bp, 30 predicted proteins | sample June2015DPH_17_1_2_FD_184717 | JGI IMG/M metagenome (GOLD analysis project Ga0208563, IMG submission 184717) | Peatland microbial communities from SPRUCE experiment site at the Marcell Experimental Forest, Minnesota, USA - June2015DPH_17_150... | ecosystem: Environmental > Terrestrial > Soil >... | reverse complement strand
CCAAAAGGTCCAGTTTTGAAAGCCAACCGCCTACGCGCATGCGATCGCCATCACGCGCTGCGTCAGAAGTTCGCTCAACTTGTATTTGATCTTCTTCGATTGCCGATCGTCTGCCAGCGCTTGGGCCAGCACGGCAGTCAGTGTCCCAATCGTCGATCGGCGGCGCGCAGCAGAATCGCTGCCCCGTCGGAACTGCCTTGTCGTTGATCAAACTTTGCGACCACGGGACGCTGAAAAATTCCTGGGAAGAGAACGCATTGTGTCGTGTTATGCTCGCTCAAACGAAAGCCTCTTGTTTGGTGAAAGACTGTGTGAACAACAGCTTTTTTTACCATGAAGAGGCTTTTCGTGTTTCTGAATTCACGAATTTTTCAGGTTATCGCGTTCGGAAAGCTTGGAAGAGGAGGAACTGATGATGAGTTAGGGAAACCTCTTAACGCAGTCCAGCGGGTGCAATTCCCGCGTGGCCAAAGTCGAGCAGACAGGCCAGTAGTGAGTCTTGCCATTCACCGGGCGACTGGTGGGTGCGAAGCGTAGGCAACAAGGAAGCAGGCCGTGAGGATCAGCTCCGAAATCTTAATATCGTTGCGACGCCGACGCCTTTAGCCTAGCGGAAGGCAGCATCCGGCAGCGACCGTTATGGCGAGGTCGTGCTGGAGTCGCCGGAGTCCCTAGCCCGGGGCATGTTTCCAAAGGGATTGTCCAGGAACCGAAGAGAGCTCCTCATCTCCTCCCACACCGAGAGGAACGCCTCTCACATCGGGAGGAACGGGACCCCGAGGGTCGACCGGAGGGGTCGCGGAGAGATGGCGAGCAGTCTTACGACCCCATAGTGTGTGCTGAGCAGCGCGTAGTTCAGGAGGGTTGAAGTCCCTCTGGCGCTCGAATGAGGGGCGCCATATCCAAAGACGGCGGTAATGCGTCGTCGGCCGGAGGCGTAAACCTCCGGAGGGCAGGGTGTCCATTGCGAAATGGAATCCGAAGGGCATGAGGAGAAGTACCGGGCCGTAATCAATGGGGGCTACCCCGAAGATGAACCGGTCGGCCAAAGGTGGGGCAAGGTCGAGCCTGCACTATGGAGGCGAAGGCGTTCTCATTCACCCACCGCACCAAGGTGTTTGCGGACGGCACGGTAGGGAAGAACAGCGCGTGACCTCAGGAGGACTGACAGAGTCTCCGGGTGGCACCGGAGTAAGCGAACCTATAAGCGCAAGCGAAGCGGGGAGCGATGCTCTGGCAGTAGTCGGACGGCTGAACAGTACCTAAAGCACGGCGAAAGCCGCGTGACCGAGCGATCGGCGACCGGAGTGGGTCGGGGAAGGCAGCCGACGAAGATAGTCGGGAAGAGAAAGGAAACCAGATGAGTAAGGATGAGGGAGGTTGGAACAGTTCCTTTAGAGAAAAACCCGTACGCTCTCATCTGAGGAGACTGGTGGATTGGATCAACCCGATGGGTGCTAAGAAGGTCCATTCATTAATCGACAAGGTGTACAAGCGGAAGAACTTGGAGATGGCCTGGGAAAAGGTGAAAGCGAACCGGGGCAGCGGAGGTGTAGATGGGCAGACCCTGGAAACCTTCGAAGTGCAGTTGGACCAGCAACTGGATCGACTGCAGCGAGAGTTGAAAGAGGACACCTATCAGCCTTTGCCGGTACGACAACAACCGATCCCGAAGAGGGACAAACCGGGCGAGTATCGAATGTTGGGGATACCCGCGATCTATGATCGCGTGTGCCAGCAAGCGCTACTCAATCGGCTGGAGCCTATCTTTGAACCGATCTTCGACGATGCCAGCTTCGGATATCGGCGAGGGCGGTCCCCGAAGGATGCGCTGCGCAAGGTGTGGAAAGAGATTCAAAACGGGTCGGAGTGGATCGTCGATGCGGATCTGCGAGACTTTTTCGGATCAGCGGACCACGAGAAACTCGTCACGTTAGTAGCCCAACGGGTAGCCGACAGCCGTGTGCTGCGCCTAATCCGGGCAATGCTCAAGGCTGGAAGCTACGGTCGAGGGCGGCTCGACCCCACCGAGCGCGGGACCCCGCAGGGTTCAGTAGTTTCGCCCCTGCTCAGTAACATACTTCTGACGCCGTTTGATCGGGAGATGCGACTGAGAGGATATCAGTTGAGTCGGTTTGCCGACGATTGGGTCATCACCTGTAAGTCGGCAGCAGAGGCCCGAGCCGCGCTGGACGCGGCCCGCCGAATCTTGAAACAACTGGGCGTGGAGTTGCATCCGCAGAAAACGCGAATCGTTCACGTTCAGTATGGCTTCGAGTTTCTTGGCTATAAGATCAAGCGCGGGAAGGGTCTGTATTTACCCGAGAGCCAGATCCGTAGCCGAGCACGTTCGGGTGCACTCTACGCGTACCCCCGTGAGAAATCGATCCATCGTTTTCAGGACCAGGTCCGGCAACGAACCAAACGGAGGGTGCCGCTGAAAACCAAGGAGCTGATTGCGGAACTCAATCCTCTGCTGCGGGGGTGGGGCGAGTATTACAAACGAGCCCACGTCCGAATGCTCTTCAACCAACTCGACCGTTGGATCGTGCACCGGATCTGGTCGCATCGATTCAAGCGTTGGCGTAATGGGGGTTGGAGGCAACTCCCAGTGACGACGCTGTACCGTGAGTATGGGCTTGTGAACTTGATCGGGTTAATTCCCTCTCTTGCATCTCGGCATGGCTGAGTCTTCGGGAAAGCTGCATACGGGAAAACTGTACGTGCAGTTTGAGCGGCGGACGGAGGCTAGCGCGAATGCGCGCCTCCTCCGACCCTACACCGGCGAAGGTGGGGAACCGCAGGGCTTCCGCAAGGAGCGGCCACGGAACCCACTGGAGGGAAGGGGGAAACAAGCAACGCATCTGTTGAAGGAAACATAAGCGAGACACAGAACTCGAACCATTATGTCCACAGAAATCGACAGACTATCCGAACTCGCCAAGGAAGATCCGAAGCAACGATTCTTCTCGATCGCTCACTTGATTACACCCGAAAGAATGTATGCGGCATTCCTACGTCTACGAAAGGATGCCAGTGCCGGGGTGGACGGCGTCACCTACGAGGAGTACGAAAAGGACGCTGCGAGAAACATCCGCGAGCTGCATCAACGGCTCAAGGGTGGCAAGTATCAGGCCCAACCGCTGCGCCGAGTCTATATCCCCAAGGAAAACGGGAAGCAGAGACCGATCTCGATTCCTGCCCTCGAGGATAAGCTCGTGCAGAAGGTGGTGGTCGAAATACTCAATGCCATCTACGAGCAGGATTTTCTCGACTGCTCCTACGGGTTCCGACCCGGACGAGGAGCACACCAGGCATTGGACGAAGTGGGGCGAGTCATCTGCACCCGGCCCACGGGATGGATCCTAGAGATAGACATCACCGCCTACTTCGACACGATTGTAAGAGAGCAACTCATGGAGATGATCGAGAAGCGCATAAGTGACGACAGCGTGCTCCGGCTGATCCGGAAATGGATTCAGGTCGGAGTCATCGAGGAAGGCAGATTACTCATGAGTGAAACCGGGACAGGGCAAGGCCAGCCGATTAGTCCGCTCCTGGCTAACGCCTACCTGCACTACGTACTCGACGAATGGTTCGAGGAAGTGGTGAAGCCCCGATTGAAGGGCGAAGCTCACGAGATCCGCTTTGCCGACGATGCCATCTTGTGTTTCGAACACAAGGAGGACGCGGAAAAGGTGAAGGAAGCCTTATCGAAGCGATTTGGCAAATTCGGTTTGGCCCTTCATCCGGAGAAGACGCGGCTGGTGGAATTTGGGCGGAACGCCGAAAGGAATGCAAAGGGGCAGGGGAAGAAACCAGCCACCGTGGATTTCCTAGGATTTACGCACATCTGCGCACGCAGCCGGAAGGGGAAGTTCACAGTCCACGTGAAGACGATCGGCAACGGCTCCGCAGGGGGCTGAAGGCGGTCGCCGAATGGTGCCAGAAGCACCGGCACGAGCCTGTGGCTGAGCAGCAGAAAATCCTCAACGCCAAGCTCCGCGGCCACTACCAGTATTACGGGCGACCGACAAACTACCAGAGTCTCCGGCAGTTCTATCGGAGAGTCCGTCGCATCTGGAGGGAGTGGCTGAGTCGCCGCACGCGCGGGCGGTGGTTGACGTGGGAACGCTATGCCAAAATCCTGCGGCAGCACCCGTTGTTACTACCCCGGATCATGCACCCTTGGAAGGGGGCGGGGAGTATCGCTTGAGGAACCCGCTGCGGTAATTCTGCACGGTGGGGTCTGTGAGGGAGGAGACCTCCGTGGACCATGGTGGACCTAAACGCGCACGAAACCGGAAACGGTGGATAGAAGCCAAGGGAAGCCTACAGCCCACTGAGTCTCCTCTACTCGGAGAAACACTACTCCTTGCGATGCGCGACATCGGAAATGACGTATACGAGTTCGCCCTATCCCAGCTCGGAGGTGCTTACAGCCAAGGACAGATCGAGCTATGCAAGGCGGGAACTTGCTCCGATCAGTATTAGGCAGCATTGGCTGAAGCGACCAATCTATTCAACTAATGCTCTGGGCTCGCGCCGGTTCATGTCCTCCCTGATGTTTTCTACGCTAACCAGGCCGCTGGATATCTATGCCTGGGATCCCAGGTCGAGGGGAGGAATGGGACAGTTTGAGACCGGAAGGTAAGAACGTTTCGGGTGAACTAAATCTCAAAAATGTAGTACGAATGGAAGCAAGCGCTTGCTGCCTCTGGTACACCGTTCTCAAACACAGCCATAGCTTGAGCTTGTCTAGGGAACGCCGCACCTGAGCGGCGATCGCAAAGCATTGTCTCAGGCTAGCTGCGAATCGCCGAGTGCAGTTAAGCGGCCCCGCGGGGCCGAGGCGCATTGGTAGCAGCGAATGGGGGCGCGCTGTCGGAGTTATCGAGTCACTGCGTTCTGCTTGTACGTGATCGCATCTGCGTTTCGTCCTGGAATCGAATGCAGACTCCAGAATTTAGACGGGTAGGGAAGTCAACGCCATCGGACGACGGCATCGTTGGACTTATCACGGCCGCGGCAAGCGCTTGCATCCAAACCAATTTGTCAATGCGGGGCCGGTTCCGCTGAGGCTGAGAGAGTTTGGTGCCCGGCGTGCAATTAAGGAAAGCAAGGATCAACAACAAGCGATAAAAGCTTTGGAATAAGCCTCACCTAAGAGGCGATGGCGAAGCCTTGACTCTGATTGGCAACTCGAACTCGCAGATGGCGCTCGCGACCCCGCTGGCCGACGCGCGCTGGTACGCCGCCTACACCGCCCCCTGCCGGGAGAAACGGGTGGCCGAGCACCTTGCCATGCGGCAGATCGAATCGTTTCTGCCGCTCTACCGGCTTCCCCGCAACTGGAAGAATGGGTGCCGCGTGGAACTGGAGCGCCCGCTGTTTCCCGGCTACGTATTCGTTCGAGTGACTGACACGGAGCGGGTTCGTGTGCTTGAGGTGCCCAGCGTGCATTGGATCGTGGGTCGTGGGCGCAAGCCCGAATGCCTGGACGACGGCGCCATCGAGACCCTGCGCGCCAGCCTCCATCTGCGCAAGGTGGAGCCCCACCCCTATCTGGTGGTAGGCGAGCGCGTGTCCATCTGCGCGGGCCCATTCGCCGGGCTGTCCGGCATTGTCCTGCGTAAGAAGGGCAGCTTGCGTGTGGTGATCACCTTGGACCTGATCATGCAGAGTGTGGCGGTAGAGGTCAACATCGAAGATCTCGAACTGGTTCATGACTTCGCCCCGGCTGGGCACGGCTCTGCGCTCGCCAATCTTTCGAAGAGTTGACCCGAGACCTTATGACGCCAGCTGCAAGCGCCACGAATCCGCAGGAGCGCATTGTGCACGCAGCCGCCGATCTGTTTGCCCAACTTGGCTTTAACGGAGCCAGTACTCGCGACATCGCCCGATTGGCCTCGGTCAACGATGCCACCGTGTATCGTCATTTCTCCTCGAAGAAGGATCTGTTCGCGGCAGTCCTCGAAGCCGAACTACAGAAGCTGCGCGTCCGAGCCGACCTACTGGTGCACGTCGCGAATGTAGAAGATGTTCGCTCCGCGTTGTGCGTTATCTTCGAGTTACTCACGGAAGCGCTCGCTGGGCAGCCGCGGCTACTGCGGCTGCTCCAGTTCAGTGTTTTGGAGTTTGGCTCCGCCCTGCAGCCGCTCTATCAGAAATACCTTGGGGAACTGTTGGAGGGGGCGGCGGCGTACTTGGAATCTTGGCGAACGCGGAACGCGCTTCTCTCTGAGAATCCCCGGGCCATGGTTGTGGCGTTCGCCGTTACCGTGGTAGGACTACAAACTTTATACCCGCTCTTTGGGGGCGAGCAGCTCTCCTTGCGTCCTGTGCGGGATAGCGCGGCGGACTGTGTGGACCTTTGGCACGCCGTACTGGCAAGTACGGACCGGGGAAAGTAGTTACCTTCGGGGCGGGCAACTGCCGCTTCCGCTCTTCGTCACCTCGGCATCTCTTAACCGATCATAGGCTGCGCAACTTCCCCCAACGCGGCCAAACTCGTGACTGGACCGGGCGAGCGCCTGGTGGAATTGAATCACACTTTAAATGCAGCCGGCCGCCGGTTGCGGGAAATGAGGACCCCATGAAATGCACATTCGGCAGTCGGTTGTGGCAGTTGCTCGTGATCATGATGTTGTTGACTGGATCACTTTTCGCTGAGTCTTCGGCGACGATCCTCTACCCCGGGCAGGGCACCACCCTGAACGGCAAGGCTGTGCACTTGAGCGCCGTGCTCGTCGCTGGGGATCAAGTCCAGACCGCAACCGCGACGGGCAAGATTGCGGCTGGTGGTATGGAACTGGACATGGCTCCGAATACGACCGTAGTCATCGGAGAACCGCTCGTTCTGAATTGCGGGGAGGTTGTCGTTCGATCGGGCACGGCTGAGATCAGTGACGGGAAAAGCACTGCCAGTTTAGCCGCCGGGGAATCGGCCCACGCTGCCTCGCCCTACTGTAGGGCCACGCTGCCGGATGCCCCGAGTGCGGTGCGGAGCGAGCAGAACCCACCATCGCCGCCGGCTTCTGGCCGGTTGAGCCGCAGCACTGGCGCCGCGTCGGCCGCCACCGGCGGCATCCTGTACGTCGATTATAAGGTGGCGAACTGGTCGTACTGGACAGTGAATGGCGCCATGCTTAGTTCTTCGCTTATCTCCGCCAAGCTGACCCAAGAGTGCTTGCATTCCGGAGCCTGCAGCTTCGTGCCGGATGTTTTTCATAGCCGCGCTGCCATGTACGGAGCGGGCCTGCCGGCTGCGGCCGGAGTTTCCTACTTCAGCTACTACCTCAAGAGGAAGGGCTACCGGTGGTGGTTTGTTCCCGCTGCACTGGTTACCGCGGGCAACGTCGCGATATCCGCACACGCCGCGCATTATTCGCACTAAAGCAATTTCAATCCTGCACTTCTTCCCGACGCTTTTTACGTGTTGTTCATGGGAAGTTTGTAACTAGAGTTCGGTTGGCGGAGTATCGAATAAGGAAAAAGATCTGCCGTTTCTCTTATGGCCGCCCTAATTCGTGACGTCGATCCAGGAAGTAGCAGACCTGGGCCTTACGGCATTGGTTGAGGCCCACCCAAGATTGCAATCGGTTTTGACCGGAGACGAAGGCCCAACGGAAAGTATGGATGAAGCAATCGCGACTTATACCAGCTTGTGGATGACGGCGATGTTGTTCAACTTGGTGTTATCAGAAGGCGAACACGCCGCAAGCCGTATGTTCGGCCGCCGCCGATTAAGGACGCCATGACAGACAATTCCTCAATCATTCCCAAAAAGATAGAACTGGAAAAATTCAATTTCTTGGACGCGCAGCCGGCGATCATCGATTCTCGGAATGATCAGATTTCCATTGTCCAATTCTGGCGGGTGCTCCAGAAGCGTCGCTGGCTGGTCCTCGGCAGTCTGACTGCAGTGGTACTGCTAGTCACTATAGTCTCCCTGTTTCTTCCCAAGCGCTATGAGGCATCTTCCCGGCTCTTGCTCGACCTGGAGGGTTCCGGTGACCTTGGCCTGGAGCAGATAGTGATGCCGATGGGCCTCGATATGAACACGAAACTGGAGACTCAAATACGGATCGTGCAGAGCGACACCATCGCAACCAGCGTCATCAAGCAGCTAGGGCTTCACCATAACAAAGGATTCGCAGGAGAGCTCTTCGATTCCGGAGAGGATTTTGACACTCTGGGTCTCCAGAAACGGGCCAAGCTGGTCAACCGGTTTCACAAGTCGCTCAATGTCCAGCTAGTTCCCAAGACACAGATCATAGATATTCACTTTCGCAGTAAGGATCCCAATCTTGCGGCGGATGTAGCAAATTCCGTGGCCAACACCTATATCGAACACAACTTCCAGACCAAATACAAAGCCACGATACAAACGTCCGACTGGTTGACCAGGCAACTGGATGATCTGAAAAAGCGCGCCGAAACCTCACAGGAGGCCCTCATCGCTTACCAGAAAAAGGTCGGCATTCTGGGAACCGACGAGACCCACAACATCATCACCGACAAGCTGGAAGAACTCAACAAGCAACTTTCCGCTGCCGAGGCAGATCGCATAGTGAAAGAGGCGAAGTATCGCATCGCGATGACGGAGAATCCGGAACTCATCGCGAACATTGCCCCGGAGAGTGTTCTTGGAGCGCTGTACAAGGACCGCGCCGAGGTCAGATCACAATATGCACAGATGGCTGCCAAGTACGGGGCCTCGTATCCTCGCGTCATCCAGTTGCAATCGCAACTGAATGAACTCGATTCCAGCATCAACAAGGAAATAAATAAGGTGGGGGACGCGATACACGCCGAGTACAAAGCGGCATTGAAATCCGAAGAGATGTTGCAATCGTCGTTCGGCAAACAGAAACAAGAAGCCTACAAGCTGAACGAAGACGCCATTCAATACGCGATTATGCGGCGCGACGTTGAATCCAGCCGCGACCTTTATGAAGGCCTGCTTAAGAAGCTCAAGGAAGCTGGAATTTTGGCGGGCCTGAAATCTAGCAATATCAACATTGTCGACCCGGCAAGCATACCCATCGAACCGGTTGAACCAAAGATCCCTCTGAACCTCGCGCTCGGTTGCATGGGCGGTCTCTTATTCGGCATGGCGTTGGCCTTCGTTGTAGAAAATGTTGACAACTCCATCCGCACTCCGGAAGACATTGAGGTTTACTGCTCGCTTCCCTCGCTGGGCGTTATACCGAGCGTCATCGTGGACGGCAACAATGGGCACAAACTGTTGGGCCGCACCGCAACAAGACAATTCATTCAACCTGTTACCGTGGAGCATCGCAATTCCAGTAGCGCGGAAGCCTTCCGGGCTCTGCGCACTTCATTGTTGCTCTCCTCCCCTGGCGCACCGCCGCAAGTCATGATGGTAACCAGTGCCATGACGCAGGAAGGAAAGAGTTTCACGGCTCTCAACCTGGCGGTGGTGTTGGCCCAGACCGGGCAGAAAACGCTTCTTGTGGACGCGGACATGCGTCGTCCCACAATTCACAAATACCTGGGCATTTCGAGCACCAAGGGTCTGAGTGCGTGCCTCGCAGGCACCGAGAACCCCGAATCGATGACAGTACAGATTGACGAGATCCCCGGCCTGCATGTCATTCCCGCCGGACACATGCCGCCATATCCGTCGGAAATGCTGGCCTCCGATGCCATGCCACAATTCTTGCAGCGCTGGCGCGAACAGTTTCGCTACATCGTAATTGACACGCCTCCAGTACTTGCAGTGACCGACGCAGTGGTTTGCGCCAGGAATGCCGACGTGGTCGTCCTCATTGCTCGTTCCAAAAGGACCGGTCGGCAGTCTCTACTACGTGCGCGTGATGTCCTGAGAAAGGCCAGGGCAAACATTGCGGGAGTCGTCGTGAACGACCTCTCGTTCGACTCGGTTGAGTATCGCGGCTACTACGGCCATTATGGATCCGACTACCGCTACTACTATCACGACAGCGGAAAGGGAAACGGGAACGGAAACGGAAATGGCGCCCATTTGTCCACTCCAGAGGATCCCCATGAATCAACTAAAGAATTGCGTTAGCTACGCTGCTGTGTTCGTTTTGTTGGCGCTTGCCGGGGTTGCTTCTGCCCAAGATCACGCACCCGCCACCCTCGGCGGCGCCGGCTTCGGAGGCGGAGCCGGCTTCGGAAGCGGCGCGGCTGGCCCGATTGGCGCCGGCGATCTGGTCGAGATGAGCGTCTTTGACACCCCTGAGCTCAGTGGCAAGTTACGCGTAAGCAACACGGGTGACGTGATTCTTCCGCTCGTGGGCACGCTTCACCTGCAAGGTCTCACGGCCGGGGACGCCCAAACTCTGATTCGCCAGAAGCTCATCGACGGGGGCTTCCTCAAAGACCCGCAAGTTACCGTGTTCGTCGTCGAGTACGCGACCCAGGGAGTCGCGGTCGTAGGTGAAGTGAAGAACCCCGGCATCTATCCGGCTTTCGGGTCCCATCATCTGCTGGACTACATCTCGGTCGCGCAAGGGCTCACTCCTCTGGCAGGTACGACAATCACCATCACGCATGCGGGCAAGCTCGACGAACCGCAGCGCGTGAAAGTGACCGCAGGCGCAACACCTAAGCCAGAGAACAATCCTGAGATTCTGCCTGGCGACACCATCTTCGTGGAGAGAACCGGGATCATCTACGTGGTCGGCGACGTGGCCCACCCGGGCGGGTTCCCCATGGACCACGACGGACAGCTCACCATTATGCAGGCAGTCGCGCTGGCTCAGGGCACGAATGACACGGCGGCCAAGGGATCGGCCAAGCTCATCCGCACCACGCCTCAGGGACGCCAGGAAATCCCCATCGATTTGAAGAAGATCCTCACCGCCAAGGCTACTGACCTTGCGTTGCAGGACAACGACATCCTCTTTGTGCCCAGCAGCGTGGCCAAGAACACATGGAAAGACATCGAGAGCGTTTTGCCCGCTGTGGCCGGGGCAGGCCTCTACCGGGTACCGTAAAAACGACGTGGTGTTCCACGTGGAACATTCGCGGACCAACAGCTAATAGCTATAGAACTGCATATTCTTGATAGCGAAGGAAAAACCAACAAATTGATGCTTGAGCGCAGGACTGTCATGGAATGTGAAGTAGGAGTTGCAACCCAAAACCGTTCCAGAATAGGAAATATTTCAGGCCCGATGTGCGTTCTCAACGCTCCACTCCCAATCAAGATTCCTACAGTTGCTGCGCCGCCGCTGCGGGTTGCGTTCAGTTGGACGCTGGCGGGCAACGTGATTTATTACGGTTGCCAATGGGGAATGCTTTCCGTGTTGGCGAAACTCGGAAGCGCCGCCATCGTCGGACAATTTGCGCTCGGCCTCGCCGTCGCAGCTCCGGTATTCATGTTCACCAATCTGCAGCTTCGTGGCGTGCAAGCTACCGACTCGCGGTCTGAATTTGCATTCGCCGATTACTTCACGCTCCGTTGTATGGCCACAAGCCTAGGTTTCGCGGCCATAGTCACCATTGTCTTGTTTTCGCGATACGACCGTCATTTGTCACTGATCGTGCTTCTGGTGGCCGGGGCCAAAGTGGTGGAGTCATTAAGCGACGTGACTTTGGGCTTGATGCAAAAAAAAGAAAGGCTGGACCAACTTGCGACCTCATTGACTCTCAAGGGCGTTGCATCCATCCTCGTCTTCACTACCGCTTTTTGGTGGTCTCGCAGTCTGGTTGCTGCGGTCGCTGCCATGGGCCTTACGTGGCTGCTTGTCTTCTTCAGTTACGACTTCCGCGTCGTGCGGCGGACTAACAGACCCGGAGCCATATTGCTTAGGGCCAACTTTCAGATTCTCAAGCGGTTGGCTTGGTTGAGCCTGCCTCTGGGATTCGTGATGGCACTCATGTCGCTGAATACCAACATCCCAAGATACGTATTGGAAAACTACAAGGGTCCGAGCGAATTTGGCATCTATGCTTCTCTCGCATACTTGGGTACGGCGGCAAGTCTGGTGATCAATGCTGTCGGGCAGTCGGCTTCGGCGCGGCTTTCCCGAATGTTCGCCGACCGGCAGTTTGACAGATTCAAATCACTGCTGTGCAGGTTTGTTCTGTTGGGGCTGGTGATTGGGATCGTTGGTGTGCCCGCTGCGGCTTTGTTCGGACGGTACGCGCTTTCGCTGGTTTATAGACCGGAGTACGCGCACTATCTGAACGTCTTTCTGGTCATGGTCGCCACCACAAGTGTCCTGGCGGTGGCTTCATTCCTCGGCTACGGCATGACCGCTGCCCGCTCCTTCAAAGTCCCACTTGTAATCATTGGCGGCTCAACCCTGACGACGGTAGTCCTTTCATTCGGACTTATACCCAGGTTCGGATTGATGGGCGCGGCCCTTGCGCTACTTGTAGGCGCAGTAGTACAAGTCATCGGCTTCACAGTCGGCATAATACTCGAACTAAAAACTGCCGGACGTCAGTCGACGCTTAAACACACGGTATACGGATCAGAATTCGAAATGGAAGCAGGTTTCTGATTCACATTTGAAAGGAGTCTCATGCAGACGCTGAACTGGACGCAGATAAGTGATGACCCTATTTCCCGCGAGGTCTTACAGCCTATTACGAACGAATTGAAGCGGCTCCGAAAGAGCCGCTCCTGCTATTTGAACTGGATTGACGAATTTGTCACAAGCCGTTCCGTACTGGATATTGGCGTCGTTGAGCACGATATCAGCCACATCGAACTACCCACGTGGAAGCACAAAAACATCAAAGACCGCGCCGCGTACGTCTTGGGAATAGACATTGTTTCAGAGGGAATCGACCTGCTAAGAAGCAGGGGATATAACGTTCGGCTGGCCGACGCGACCTCGCAGGAAGATCTGGGTGAACGGTTCGAGCGAGTAGTCATTGGGGACGTCATCGAACACGTCAATAATCCTGTACGCCTCTTGCAGTTTGCAGGCCGGCACCTAGTGCCTGGCGGGTTGATTCTCGTTTCAACCCCAAACCCTTATTGGATAAAACACATTTTGTCTACTTTTGTGAGAGGAACCCTTGTAACGAACGCTGACCACATTTCATGGGTATCGCCCGCGGCGGCACTGGAACTCGGCAGGCGTGCTGGGCTATGCCTTCAGGAGTACTGGCTAATGCGTCTTGGTAAGGCGTACGCGAAGAGAGCTCTTCTTGATCTGCTGAATTGCGTTATTTCCGACTCTGAGTTTCTGGCGTCAAAGCTCCTATACGTATATTCAAAACCCGATCCTAAGTGTGTGTAAGACAGATTTCGAACAAACTTTCTAACCATGAAGTCCACTTGGATTTATCCGCTTGCGATGGCAGGATTCTTTGGCGCTGGAATACTGTTCTGCCTTTCCATCGAAGACCAATTTCGCGTATCGGCGATCGTGGTCCCGTCCATCATTATCATCTGCATTGCTCTGATAACCGTCATTGCGCGCAACAATCCATTTTTGTTCAGGGTGATGATTGTCGCGTTGGTTGTGAAGCTGTTGGCAGCATGGATATATACGGCATTGCCGGCATATGAGCTCTCAGACATTAAGGGCATCTATTTCGATGGAGCCAGACAATTCTCGGAATCCTCGGTTCCATTAGCGGAATGGTTTTCTTTGCAGAGCTTGTGGGGTACGGATTTCATTATTGCAATAGCCGCTTCCCTTTTTTCTCTTATGGGGCCATCCTTGGCTGGGGCAATGGCACTATTTTCGATTGCCTCGTTCTGGGGTCAATTTCTCTTTTATTGCGCCTTTGTCCGGGCCTTCCCTAACGGCAACAGACGCACGGCCGCTCTTGTACTTTTTTTCTTTCCCTCCGTTGTGTTTTGGACTGCCGCTTTCGGAAAAGATGCGCTGACGCTTCTTGCCATCAGTTTCATTGTTTATGGAATAGCACGACGCTTCGACGCCAGAGGCTGGACGCTCATAGTAACGGGCCTGGTGCTCGCGTCTTTGGTCAGGCCACACATCGGGGCCTTTCTTGCGGTCAGCTTGTTCATGAGCTTTCTCGTAGCGGACATTAGCTGTGGCGGCCGGAGAATGATCGGCCTTAAACTTCTGCTCTTCCCTGTATTTCTGGTCATCTGCCTGGCAGTCGTGATCTATTCCCGGGACTCGCTCCAATTCAACAGTGTCGATGACGCAAAGGCCAGGGCGGAGTCTTCCTACACGAACAATCAAATTGGAGGCTCGGCCTTTAACGAGGGAGAAACGGTGGAAATTCGATTGGTCCAATCTCCAGCATTGATGTTCCGACCATTCCCGTGGGAAGTACCCAACTTGACGGCAGTGCCCGCGTCTTGCGAGAGCGTAGTGCTTTTTCTGGTCATCTTCTTTCGTAGAAAGTATCTTTTCCGTTTGTTACGAAATGCCAGATCCAACCCGTTAGTGGTGTTCTCTATTCTCTTCTTCCTGATCTTCTCGGTGGTCTTTTCGATTTCAAGCAGTAATTTCGGGCTGTTAGCCAGGCAGAGAGTGATGGTATTGCCTCTGATTCTTACGCTGATTGTCGCCTCCGAATCATTTCCTTCACGTCCGACGCGCAAGCTAGCGCATGCGTAGTTAAAATTCGCAGGAGTGTTCAATTGCCTTTCCTATCACTCAAATCCCGGTCAATCATGTTCGTCATAACAGGCCTCTACCGGGGAGGAGCAGAAACTGAGCTGTTCCTAATCGGGCGAGAACTCATGTCCCGAGGTTGGGAACCTAAGGTAGTCAGTATGATTTCCGGGGGTCCTTTGCAGGCGGATTTCGAAAACCTCGGAATCCCGGTCTTTACGTTAAATATGCGGCGCGGCACCCCAGATCCCCGAGGCATTGCACGTTTGGTGCACCTGCTGCGACGTGAGCGTCCGGCGGTTCTGCATACCCACATGGTGCATGCCAACTTGTTAGGGCGAATCTGTCGGCCGTTTGCCCCGGTCCCGGTCGTCATCTCCACAGCTGAGAACATCAGTGAAGGTGGACGATGGAGAGAATGGGCCTACCGAGCCACCGATTCTTTGGCGGATCTCACAACTAACGTGAGTGAGGCGGCGGCGGCGAGATACATACGCGTAGGCGCTGTCCCAGCGCGAAAGCTCAAAATGGTTCCGAACGGAGTGCAGCTCGAAGCCTACGGGCCGTGCGCTCAGACTCGTGTGAATCTACGAACCGATCTTGGCCTCGATGATCAATTTGCATGGCTAGCAGTCGGGCGATTGGAAGTTCAAAAGGACTATCCCAACCTTCTAACCGCGATGGCACGTCTCAGGAAGGAACATCATGTTCTGTTGATTGCGGGAGACGGTCCTTTACGCCAATCGATAGAGCGGCTCGCGGCAGAACTCGGAATCTCCGAAAAGGTTCGGTTTTTGGGCATTCGCAAAGACATTCCCCAGTTGATGGCTGCGGCAGACGCTTATGTAATGTCATCCGCGTGGGAAGGTTTGCCCATGGTCCTGTTAGAGGCTGCGGCGTCGGCTCTACCGATCGTAAGCACTGCCGTAGGTGGAAACACCGAAATCGTTCACGACGAAGTAAACGGATTCCTGGTTCCCGCCGACAATTCCGAGGCACTGGCCAACGCAATGCAGCGCATGGAACATCTACCCGCCGAATCGCGGCTTTCCATGGGTCTAGCTGGACGAGATCATGTTGCAAAACATTACAGCCTATCCGCGGTGGTGGACCAATGGGAGGAGATATACCACTCGCTCTTACAGCGGAAGTGCGCCCATATTCCCTATGCCCAATTTGCCTCGCGAGCATAGCTCGGCCAAAACTCGATTCCTCATTGCCGTAACCTCGCCGCTGTCCTGCAATTTCTACAACGGCGTGCTGGGGCATCTACGCCGCGCTGGCTTTGAGTCGACTCTGTTGTCTGCTCCAGGCGACAAACTCCGTTCCTCAGCCCACAGCCTAGTGCCCGTCACCTTTCTCTTTAGAGCAATGCAGTCAAAACCTAAACTGTTCTTCGCCGTCACCGTCTCCATATCCTGCGTCTTCTATCGCGGGATGCTGCGGTATCTGGAAGCTGCAGGATTCTCCACCACCATGGTGTCGGCTCCGGGGACCCAGTTGAACGAGGTCAGTAGTTCCCAGGGTGCAACGAGCGTGGCGGTCCCCATGGAGCGCGAGATTCGTCCGCTTCACGATCTAGTTTCGTTGTGGAGGCTATATCGCACCATGAGAGCGGCCCGTCCCGAAGTAGTCGATGCGAGCACGCCCAAGGCAGGGCTGCTGGGTTCGTTGGCGGCGATGTTGGCGCGAGTCCCGTGCCGCGTGTACACGCTGCGGGGATTACGCATGGAGACGGCGACCGGGCTCAAGCGCCTTGTCCTTTGGCTGGCTGAGCGCTTGGCTTGTGCCTGCGCGCATCGTGTGGTGCCAGTGAGCAAGAGCCTGCGCCTGCGGGCCATCGAGCTGAAACTGGTGAGTCCAGAAAAAGCGCGCTCCCTGGGAAACGGAAGCTGCGGTGTCGACACGGAACATTTCACTCCCAAGAATCGAAACAGCGAACAGGTCGCGCAACTGCGCCAAGCGCTGGGTCTAACAGGAAACGAAACGGTGATCGGCTTCGCCGGTCGCTTCGTCAAAGACAAGGGCATTCGCGAACTGGTGGAAGCGTTTCGCGAACTGAGTGCATCGCGTCCCGATCTGCGCCTGCTGCTCGTGGGAGACTTCGAGAATGGCGATGCAGTCGAGCCCGAAGTACGAAGTTATATCGAGTCCACTCCGACGATTCTGCTGCCAGGATTTGTGGCCGACATTGCTCCCTATTACGCGCTGATGAATGTGTTTGTGCTGCCAACGTATCGCGAAGGATTCCCGAGTGTCCCGCTGGAGGCGCAGGCGAGCGAGGTACCGGTGGTTACGACCAATGCAACGGGAGCGTTGGACTCGGTGCGGCACGGCATCACAGGCTTGATCGTCCCTGTGAAAGACGCAAAAGCTCTGACGGCGGCCATCGACACCCTGTTGCGGAAACCCGAGATGCGCACCAATATGGGCCACGCTGGACGCAAATGGGTGGAGCATGCCTTTCGCCCTGAAGTCGTTTGGCAAGCTCATGTAGAAATGTATCGCGAAATGTTGGAAGAGCACTCGCAGCGCGAGCGGCAACCGCGAGCCAGTTTGGCGGCAAAGAGGGTTTTCGATGTGTTCCTGGCAACGGCGGCACTGATCGTACTTTCCCCGCTCCTTGTGGCGATTGCGGTGGTCGTCCGGATATTCCTGGGAGCCCCGGCGTTGTTTCGGCAGGTGCGTCCGGGATATAAGGCGCGTTCGTTCACGTGCCTGAAGTTTCGCACCATGACGGACAAGCGCGACGCGGAGGGCCAACTACTCTCCGATGCTGAGCGGTTAACGCCGTTGGGACAGTTTCTGCGCAGCACGAGTTTGGACGAGTTGCCTGAACTGATCAACGTGATTCGTGGAGAGATGAGCCTGGTAGGGCCGCGTCCGCTGCTGATGGAATACCTCGCGCACTACACGCCGGAGCAGGCACGACGCCACGATGTGCGCCCCGGAATTACGGGGTGGGCGCAGGTGAACGGACGACAAGACATCCCATTCAGCAAGCGTTTCAAATTGGATGTCTGGTACGTGGACCATCAGGATCTGAAACTCGATCTCAAAATCCTGCTTGCAACTGTGGTTCATGCCGTGCGCGGCACGGGGGTTCGCTCTGGTCAAAACGTTAGCGAAGTGGACGACCTCGGCCTTTCCAGCGGGTTGCGTGTGAAGCAATGATTGACCTGGACGAAATTGTGCTGCGAACGCTCGAGCCGAACGACGCCGATGCGTTGTATCGATTCAAGAACGACTGGGAATCGACCAGATCGCTGGGCGGATTTTCGTACGGTATGTCGAGCGAGGATATCAGGCGATGGATTGCGGCGCACACCAATCGCGCCGAGGAAATATTTTGGTCAATTGCCGTTAAAGCCACCAATATCTGTATCGGCCACGTTGCACTCTACAACGTCGATAGCAGAGTACGGAAAGCGGAGTTTGGCATTCTAATCGGCGACCGCGGATGGTGGAATAAAGGTTTGGGGAGCCGGATCACTGCTGCTGTGCTGGCTTGGGGTTTCGAGCAGGCAAACCTACACCGAATTCATCTGGACGTGCTTGCCACAAACCAGCGTGCTATCGCGGTTTATGAAAAGTTGGGCTTTTGCCGCGAGGGGTTGCTGCGAGATTACGAGTTTCGCGATGGCGTTTTCCTGGATGTCATCGTGATGTCGCTCTTGTGCGAGGAATGGCGCGCTGTTCGCAGTAAACGCAATCTATGAATAACGGTCGCTGGGAATACGGGAGCGAGTTTCCGCTGATGCAGTTGCGCGGCGCTCCGTCTGTAACGTTGCCCGAGCCGGCGCGGTGGTACTCCCTTGGGAGACACGCGGTGCGGGCGCTCGCCCCGTACAGTTCGGGCAGGTTATGGTTGCCATGCTATTTCTGTCCGGAGGTGACCTCGTATTGGGCGCAAAACTTTCGCATCGAGCGGTACTGCGATACTCCGCAGCGGCAGGCGCCGGACTGGAGCACCTTGCGTCCGGCTACTTCGGACCTGGTAGTCGCTGTAAATTTTTTCGGTGCGCGGGATATGTCGTGCTGGTCGGCGTGGAGGCAAGGCACCGATTGTGTTCTGGTTGAAGATTACACGCACGACGTCAGCTGTCCAGCAATTTCGACGTCAGACGCTGATTACGGCTTCGCCAGTTTGCGAAAAACGTTTGCTGTTCCTGACGGAGCGATTCTATGGTCGCCGCGCAAACTGGCTCTGCCCGCTTCGCTGACTACTTCGGCACGAGGCGCGGAGTTAAAGTTGGCCGCCATGGCCCTGAAGTTCGAGTACCTCGCGGGCCGTCGCGGAAGTGAACTTAAACTTGCATACCGGCAGATGCAAGTTGAAGGCGAACGCCAATTGGCGGAGTCGGCTCCGGCAACCGCGAGTGCATACACGATGGAGGTTTTGCGACCCGGTTTCCCAGCGGAGTGGCAGATCCGGCGGAGGAAGAACGTGCTGGAGTTGATCGGTGGATGTGCCGGAAACCGAAATCTTGAACCATTGTTTGTCGCTTGGCCAAAAGGGGCTACACCGTTTGCTCCAGTGGTGGTGTTTGGATCCCGGGGTGAACGCGACGCTTTTCGCACAGAACTGCGGCACCACAACATCTATTGTCCAATCCATTGGGAGGTCGATGGTGAGTGCGCGGACGCGAACGATCTTGCGGGCAGAATCCTGACCATTCCTGCCGATCAGAGGTATGGATCCCAGGATGTGCAACATGTGTTGCAAGCGCTGTCCCATATTCGTGCCACGATGAGCAACCCGAGTCGAGTCTTACGATGAATACCGAAATGAAGTTGGAAAGCGTTTCTGGAGTGCAAGTATTGTCGGCGAAAGTAGCGCCAGACTTCGACCAATGGAACAGCTACGTGGACGCTGCTGCCACTCCAGATACTTACTATCGGCCTCAGTATGTCGCAACTTATGCGGAGAATACGGATCCTAGTCCAATCGCCTTAGTGGTGTCGACCGGGGCCAATCGCTTTTTACTTCCTCTCATGCTTCGGGCAGTACCGTTCTCGGATCGGGGCGAGTTCGACGCGATCACACCGTACGGTTATGGGGGAGTGCTCCCGCTGAGAGGTCGCGACGTGGATTCGGCCGACGCACGCGAATTGAAGCGGACGCTGGGAAGTTTCTGTCGGGACCGCGGAATTATTTCGCTATTAGTGAGACTGCATCCGCAACTTCAGCAGCACGATTGGCTGCAATCGGTTGTAGACGAGGATGTGGCGCTGGCGTATCACGGTGAGACAGCCGGGGTCGAGACTTTGCAGTGGGACGAACGGTCTGACGCTCCGGTCGGCTTGGGCAAAGGACGCCGATCGGACCTCAGTTTTGCACGCCGTGCACTTACAGTCCAGCGATTCGAAGGCGGAACGAGTGAATGTCTTGCGGGCCTGGGAACTTTTCGCACGATCTATGAAGAGACGATGGAGCGTTTGGCAGCATCGAGCTTCTATGTATTCCGAAAAGAGTATTACTCGCTTCTGTGCAGTGGACTCGGGCGGGAAATGTGCCTAATCAATGCATTGTCCGAAAATACCGTGGTCGGTGCGGCGATGTTTTTTGCGGGTGGAGAGTTCGGTCATTATCATCTCAGTGGCAGCACGGACATTGGACGTCAACTCAAAGCCGGGACTCTGATGGTGATTGAGGGAGCGCGCTGGGCGAAGGAGCGGGGTTGCCGCGCTCTGCATTTGGGGGGAGGCACACACGCTGACGATAGCCTCTTTCGCTTCAAGCAGTCTTTCGGTGGTCCGACCTATAAGTACCATTTCTTGACGGCAATCACAGATCGCGCCCGTTACTTTGAATTGACGACTTTCCGTAACAACAGTACGACGTTATCTCCTCCACGAACCAGATTCTTTCCTCAGTATCGCGCCTGATTCTCAAAGGCAGAACCGTCCTTATCGCACACGCACAATCGTCTTCGGTATTTCGGCATGCTGTTCAGTTGCCGGATGCCGCGATGCGTTGCTCACGATACCGGATGGCGCTGTACTTCGGAAGTTCGGGACAGATTTACTGAACACTTCACTTGAATTTCAGGGGTCAAAGCCAATGGAACGTAAACAAGAAGCACTGCATAGCACCTTTGCCAGCTGGCCGTACTCTGCACCGGACGAGATTGATGCTGCGGTGCGCGTGCTTCAATCGGGGAAAGTGAATTATTGGACGGGCGAGGAAGGGCGGTTGTTTGAGAAGGAGTTCGCCGAGTTCGCCGGGTGCAGGCACGCGATTGCGCTGGCGAATGGGACGGTGGCGCTGGAGACGGCGTTGAAGGCGCTGGGGATCGGTCTGGGCGATGAGGTCGTCACCACCTGCCGGACGTTTATCGCCTCGGCAAGTTGCGCGGCAGCCGTCGGGGCGCGTCCGGTCACGGCGGACGTGGACTGCAACAGTCAGAACCTGACGGTGGATACGATCCGGCCAATGATCACCCCCCGCACCAAGGCGATTGTGGCCGTGCATCTGGCGGGTTGGCCTTGCGAGATGGACGGGATCATGCAGTTGGCGCGCGAGCACGGCCTGAAGGTCGTCGAAGACTGCGCGCAGGCGCAGGGGGCTGTGTATAAGGGCAGGTGGGTCGGATCCATCGGCGATGTGGCCGCGTTTTCATTCTGCCAGGACAAGATCATGACGACCGGCGGCGAGGGGGGCATGCTCACCACCAACGACACCGAACTGTGGCAACGCGCATGGAGCTACAAGGACCACGGCAAGAGCTACGACGCCGTCTATAACCGCGAGCATCCGATCGGATTCCGTTGGCTGCACGAATCATTTGGGACAAACGGAAGAATGACGGAGATGCAGGCCGCCATCGGACGCATCGTGCTGAAGAAAGTGCCAGGCTGGGTTGAGACGCGGAGAAAATACGCGGCCCTGTTCAACGAGAGGCTGGCGGAAGTGAGAGGATTGCGCCTCGCCATGCCGCCGCCGCACTCGTATCACGCGTATTACAAGTACTACGTTTTCGTGCGCCCGGAGTATCTGCTGCCAGGCTGGGACCGCAACCGGATCCTGCAGGCGATCTGCGCGCAAGGCGTGCCGTGCTTTGTCGGCAGTTGCAGCGAAATAGACAGGGAAAAGGCGTTCGTGCCGGAACGCCGCAAGCGGCCGCGCCTGCCCGTGGCGAAAGAACTGGGCGAAACCAGCCTGATGTTCCTGGTACACCCGACACTGGACCCGGAAAACATAGAACATGCTTGCCGGGTGATCGGAAAAGTAATGTCGTTAGCCACGGCCCCAGAAACCGTGGATAAGCCCTCAATCGCGCCGGCTACGGGTGCGTCACCTTCGCGCTAAATACCTTCCTCCCTCGCAATCATCAGGAAAAAGAGACTGGCGATGTTGTTAAAAAAACATACGTGGGTCATCGTGGCGCTGCAGTCGCTGCTCATCATTGCGTCCTTCGTTACAGCCTGGCTGCTGAGGTTTGAGTTTTCCTTGCCTCATCCTGAGCTGCTAGTGGGTGCTGCACCCCTCCTGCTGCTATTCAGGCTGCTGGCGATGTGGCGCTATAACCTCTTCCACGGCTACTGGCGCTATACGGGTGTAAGCGACGCGGCCGATATTGGGAAAGCAGTTGCCCTGGGAAGTGCCGCGTTCCTTGTGACGATCCGCTTTGTGCTGGGGGTGACAGCTTTCCCCCTGTCGATCTACTTTCTGGAAGCGTTGCTGACGGCGATGGCTCTGGGTGGTGTGCGAGTGCTATCTCGCATAATGCTACACAGGCTCGACCGGCAGCATCGGGGTGATCGGGCTCGCGTGCTGATTGTCGGCGCCGGCGCCGCAGCCGAAGCGCTCATCCGGGAGTTAACGCACACCCAGTACGCGGCCGTAGGCTGCGTGGACGATGACCGGGCGAAGCAAGGCGTACGCATCCACGGCTTGACGGTACTCGGCACGATCGAGGAACTCCGGCACGTGTCTGCCGCCTACCAGGTCGAAGAGTTGTTCATCGCCATGCCCTCGGTGACCGGCCCGCGGATGCGCCGCGTCATTGAACACTGCCTGGCAAGCGGACGGAAATTCAGGACCATCCCGGGTCTGCGGGATCTCCTGGAAGGCCGGGTGACGGTATCGCAACTGCGCGAGGTGAACTTGGAGGAATTGCTCGGGCGCAATCCGGTGCGGCTTGACGTGGAAGCGATGCGCCGGGACCTGGCCGGCCAAGTGGTATTGGTGACGGGCGCGGCGGGATCGATCGGGCAGGAACTGTGCTGTCAGATTTTGGAGTGCGGGCCCGCGAAGCTGATCTGTCTGGACCAAGCGGAAACGCCGATGTTTTACCTGCAATTGAAACTGACCCAAGGCAGGTACGGCGATCGGGTCGTCTATTCCGTGGCCGACATCACCGATGCGGAAAGCGTGAACGGCATACTCCACGCCCACGGCGTGCAGATCGTCTTTAACGCCGCTGCTTATAAACACGTCCCCTTGATGGAGTGCAACGTGGCAGAGGCACTGCGCAACAATGTTTTCGGTCTCATCCATCTGCTACATGCGGCGGAGGAGGCTGGTTGCGAGCGCTTCCTGTTGATATCGTCCGATAAAGCTGTGAACCCCAGCAGCGTGATGGGCGCAACCAAGCGGGTTGGCGAGCTTATTCTGGCATCTCGCCCTTCGAAGATGCGGTGCGCCTCCGTCCGGTTTGGCAATGTGCTCGGCTCGCAGGGTAGTGTCGTGCCGGTGTTCCAGCAGCAGATCCGCAAGGAAGGGCGCGTCACCGTAACCCACCCGGAGATCACGCGCTATTTCATGACCATTCCCGAGGCGGTTTCGCTCGTGCTCCAGGCCTTTACCATCGGCGCCCACGGCGACATCCTGGTGCTGGACATGGGGGAGCCGATTCGTATTGCGGATTTGGCTCGAACGCTCATCCGCTTGTCGGGAGCCGCCGAGAAGGATGTGCCCATTGTGTTCACCGGCCTTCGCCCCGGTGAAAAGCTCTATGAAGAGCTCTTCTACTCGACGGAAGCCCTGCTGCCGACGCCGCACGAAAAGGTTCAGCGTACTCACGGTAACTTGGCGCCATGGCCGAACCTGTCGCACCACCTGCAGGAACTGCAGCAATTGATGAAGGCGGGATCGGATCAGTCGATGCGGGCAAAGATCCAAGACATCGTTCCTGAGTACAACCGTGAAACGACCGTCGAGCTGAGCAGTGCCACCCAGAGGGCGCTTGCCGGGCTGCCCGTTGAAACCATGGCTCTGTCTCGGACCGCCGCTGCGAATGACTGAAAGCGGAAGCCGGCGGTGATGCGCAAGTTTCTGTCTGCAAACCATGCGGCCTGATAGGGGCGGGACAAAAAACTGCCAGATTGGCAGTCTCAACGAATTCGTATGATGAGGTGTGTAATTCATTATGGCAATCGCACTTGCACTTTTGGTATCCGCCGATCCAGTCGCAATCGAGCAGTTCAACCGCGCCCTGCAAGAATTGTCTATTTCGCCCGATGTCTGTCAGGAGGTGCCAGCGTCGATTCGCCTATTGAACTGCCGAAAGTTCGATGCTGTCATCGTTGATCTCCAGCTAGGAGAACAGTCCGGACGCGTTCTTGACGAAGTGCGTCGCTCCCCATCAAACCGGACGGCGGTGACGTTCGCCATCAGCGGCAGTGATGCCGAAGCTACGGCAGTCTTCCGGAAGAAGGCGGCTTTTGTCTTCGAAAGGCCTCTTTCTACGGAGTCAATCCGCAGCACGCTCAAGCCTGCTTTTGGACTGATCCTGAGAGAACGGCGGCGCTATTTCCGTTATCCGGTCTCTATCCCCGTTACCATCCTGAGACAAAGTATGCCGGAGATTTGTTGCTACAGCGTGAACATCAGCGAACAGGGCATGGCTATGAGTACGTCCGTTCCGCTCACCGCAGGAGATGACGTGCGGGTCCAGTTCACTCTACCGGGTCACAAAGTACCATTCCTGGCAAAATCGACAATCTGCTGGTGCAAAACGGGCCATCTCGGCGTGCGCTTTGTGTCTCTTTCACCGAAGCACCAATACGAGCTCCAGGATTGGCTATCAGAAAAGCTGGAAGAAACGCTTCCGGGATTCGTTACCGGAAAATTCCAGAAGGCGGACGGCCGCTCCATACCAACCCGGGTATAAAGGAGCAGGTCAAGACGCGTAGGTGCACCGAGGCTGCACATTTCCTAGCACTGATTGCGGGCCTGCCACGAGAGCGTACGTCATGTTTGCACCGATTCGTTTCCGTTTCCGTACCACGCCTGCCGTAATGATGGGTTCGTTCATTCCGGTGGTTGCCACTTCTTCCGACCGAGCGCTGACCTCGACCCACATTCGGTGGATCTTCCGCCTGCCGGAAGGTACGCTGATCAAGCAAGCGCTGCGCCCATCACCGGACCAGCCTGGGCCGAGTCCGCACCACGCACGAAGGATTTCCATGACCTTGGGCAAACCCTGCCTGGGTCCTCTGTCTAGCAATCTGCCCATGCCGTCTTTGCGCTAGCGCAAGAACTGCCGATATTGGTCTTCTCAAAGCGGGGAAAAGCCCAAAGGGCTTCCAGCGTAACGAAAGTGTCCGATCCAGGCGAGATCTGAGTCGGTCACGCCGCTTTCGGGGATTGACGCGATCCAGAAGATAACTGCGGATCAATGCGATTCGACGGAGCCGCTTCAGCCTGAGCCTCGCGGCTCGACCGCTCCTCCCATTGGTCAATCCTCTTTTGCACTTCGTGCAAGAGAACCAGTTTTCTTGTGGGATCGCGTTCCGCAAAAGCGGCGCGGTACAGCTCTCCGAAATCTCTGAAGTTGTCCTGCTCCATGTTTGCTCCCGGATTCTGCCTCCCCGTCCGCAGGGGTAGCGCAGGAAAATGGGGGAGGGGTTTACGAGTCAAGTTCGGCAGCCTGGCTGAAAGCTCCCCGGGTTCAGTGTCTAACAATCTGCAGAACGCGTCTTTGCGCTCGCGCAAAGATCCCGGCTTGGATAGGACCGATTTTGCCGGGAGAGCAGCAAGACGAAGAGACGTGGTTGTCGGCCACGCAAGCAGAGGAGCGCCTCCGCCATCGAAGGTGCGTACCAGATGCTTGACGATACCCGCCGCCACTTACATGACGGGTCCGTCGGGGATTTCGTCGGTTTGCTGGGTACTGGTTCAGTTTGACGTTAGGAACTGAGGTAGTGGGCTGTTTTGAAATTCTCTAATACCCTGCTGGATCGGGGGCGTCTGGTCGGTCGATGTTGTCCAGTATGTGTGCTACTATCCGCTTCCATTCATCGTTGGAGAATTTGCCAAATCTTTTTTCTAGGGCCGACTTCAGAATCGGCTGAATGTGGCTGAGTATGATTCGCCCGTCTTTATTGAGGCCATTCTCTTTGGTCGCGGAAATTATTATATCTGTCGAATGCTTCAGAGACAGGTCGTGGGACATGGGCGCAACCAAGATAGACTCCTCGAATCTGGAGTCGCACAATTCTTGATTGGACAGGACCGTAACCGTTCTAAATTCTTCTGGCTTACGTGTCTGATTTGCATCTTCTACGGGAAAGTCTATCGCCGCATTTCGAATCCGGTAAATGCCGCCGTTTTCGATTTGTACGCGAAAGATTCCGATTTTGTGAAGTGCATCGCCGAGATTCATCTACCTCTTCAGCAAGAGGCCGTTCGCTTGTGTTCTCTCCGGGCGGAGAGACTCTTTGATCTTGCGGCCCTCTTCCTTAAGGGCTTTGGAATCGCCGTAGGACGAACGATCAACAGAAGAACTCATCGCACGATATTTGGAGAGCTTGCTCTGTTGCGGTTTCCCTACCGCTGGAGTCATCGTTGCCATGTGAGCTCGCGCCTTTCTTAAGGTGGCCACCATTCTACCCTAGATGTCAAATCGATGGGTTATTACACCCGTCACTTGGCCATCAGGTTGGTTTGGATGCACGCGGAAGGCCAAATGATGGCCTTTATTTATGCGGTTTTGCTCAGTGGTACATCTAAAAGAGTTACCAAATCTTGCACGGTCCATACACGATTTGCAATGTCCGCCTCCATCGCGGGAGTGACGCGCAATGTCTGATGTATACGGCAGAAGTTGTAATATGCGTAAAACATCGCTACGGCGTACCGGTGATTATCGAGTTTCTTGCTATGTGCATTCGTCAGTCGCGTGAATCGCCGCATCGACATGCGCATAGTGAGATTCTGGCGCTCGACGTAACTAGTGCTCACGTGCTTAGGGTCGGGATTGCCGCTCACTACCTTCATGTCGCAACCAATGCACTTTGCAGGGGAATATCGTGTCTCGTTCTCTGCAACAGCCCCATAGATTTTTTGGAGCATGGCATAGTCACAATCCATGCCAAACGCGCCCTCCACAGCGTCCAGATAAGCTCGGCGTCCATCTGTCGTAACCTGTACGCGACCTCGGATGCGCCATGCGCAGTCTTGCATGAATTCATAGGCCCATCCGCCATCACGACCGCCTACAAGATACGATACACACTGGCAGGCGGAGCCGCAAGCGCAGCTTGTCCCCCACCTGCATGGGCTGCGCCGAATTCAGGCAGATGCCGGTCTCGCTGACGTTCAGCGAGTTTACCGTAAATGCCGGACTGCCCCCACGGCTCACAGACACGGCAATTTGCAGCGGACAACGGAAGTCGTGCCGTCTTTCCCGGACCATCAGCGGGTAGGAAGCCTTGAGCACGCGAAGCACCACTCCCGGAAGCACTACGCCCAGTTGCACAAGGTCTATCGCTCTCCGATGGAAAACGAGACGCGTACTCTCCGGCAAAGTGCATCGGTTGTGACATGAAAGCCGCAAGTGGGAACCCTGATTTCAGGCACGTTTCTACGTCTTTCGTTGAACGCCAGAATTGGACAGTTCGCACAACGATGCGCCGCTACACACGCCTGTCAAATGGCTTCTCGCGCAAACTGGAGAATCATGCGGCTGCCACAGCCCTCAACTATTTTGCCTACAACTTCATCAAGATTCATCGTACACTTCGCATGAGTCCGGCGATGGCTGCTGGCGTTGTGGATCGGCTTTGGGATGTGAATGACCTTATAGACCTCTGGGAAGCCTACGAACAGCGGAGGGCGGAAAGAGCGGCGTAATTAGGTAGACCAAAGGAACTCGTCATGCTTTCACGGGGAGATGTAGCGATTATTAAGGCAGAGGTTGACAGGCTGGAAAAAGTCCGCAAGGAATGCACCGACAGTGGCATCCAAGAACGGATCGACGTTTGGATCGAGGAACAGAAACGGAAGTTGGTTGCTGGTAAAAATTCAAAGCAGCCCACTACCTGATTTCCCATCTGCTTGCTTTTCGCTCTCTCGGTACAGAAGAGCAAGCACTTTATCTGCTACCGTGAAACGGGACGGTTTGAGCAACTTCGCGCCAGGAGAACGGCCAGGTTTGGACACCCGTCCAGGATTCCAGACTCTCGCACCGCAAGACGGCGTACGTTTCAGAGGCACAGGCCTGTGACCGACGTCACCGCAACGGCAGCAACAACGCGTGACTATCTTCAGTGTCACAGGAACTTGTCCCTGGACCGAGACCAGAATGAGTGCTGTTGATCACAATCTCGTACCTACGAAAACACCACTCCGGCTCTTGATCGTGGATGATAGTCCGGGCGATGCCGAGTTGATGGCCGCCGAACTGATACGGAACCACTTCGAGCTGGCATGGACGCGTGTGGATAACGAGTCCGATTACATGCAGCAGATCGAGCAGCACCCACCGGAATTGATCCTGGCAGACTACACTCTGCCTCAGTTCAGCGCGACCCGAGCGCTGGAACTGCTTCAGGACTGTGGCCTCTCCATCCCCTTTGTGGTGGTTTCCGGCACGATCGGCGAGCAGGCAGCGGTAACCATGATCAAACAAGGCGCCTGCGACTATGTGCTCAAGGATCATCTGGACCGCTTGGCAGTCGTCACGGCGCGGGCTTTGCAGGGCATTCGAAAAATTGCCTACTTCTCCATGGAAATCGCACTGGAATCTGCCATTCCCACCTATAGCGGGGGGTTGGGGGTACTGGCGGGCGATACGATTCGTTCGGCTGCGGATCTTCAGGTTCCCATCGTCGCGGTTTCCTTGCTCCATCGCACGGGATATTTCAAACAGCAACTGGACAACACCGGATGGCAGACCGAGGAACCGGTCGAGTGGGAGGTTGAGCGCTTCCTCCAAGAGATGCTACCCCGCGTCTCGGTCAATGTCGAAGGCCGCATCGTGGATCTCCGCGCCTGGAAATACGACATTCGCGGGGCAGGGGGCTACGTGGTTCCCGTGTATTTACTGGACTCTGACGTTCCCGAAAACGGGGCATGGGATCGCGGGTTAACGCGCGCGCTGTATGGCGGCGACTCCTATTACCGCCTTTGCCAGGAGATCGTACTTGGCATCGGCGGGTTGAGGATGCTTCGTGCACTGGGCCATGATGCGATCGAACGCTTCCACATGAATGAAGGCCACGCGAGCTTGCTGACTCTGGCGCTGCTGCAGGAGGAAGCGCAAAAAGCGGGGCGGCCCCGTATTGAACTCAGCGATCTGGCCGCCGTCCGACAGCGATGCATCTTCACAACCCATACACCCGTACCCGCCGGCCACGATCAATTTTCACTTCGACTGCTGAGCCGTACTCTCGGACTGCGCGAGGATCTTTCTGACATCTTTTGCCCGGATGTGGCCTTTCGAGTATTCGGGCAGCGGCACACGAGTGCCCACCCTGCTTCCTTCCCGGATGCGAACTCTGTCCTCAACATGACTCACTTGGCCTTGAATACCAGCCGCTACATTAACGGTGTAGCCAAAAGACATGGTGAAATCTCGCGGCTGATGTTCGCGGGATACCAGATCGATGCCATCACCAATGGCGTGCATGTGGCAACCTGGGCATCGAAACCTTTTCAGGAACTCTACGACCGCCACATCCCCGACTGGCGACAGGACAACTTCAGTTTGCGATACGCGGAGAGCATTCCGAAAGACGAAGTGTGGAAGGCGCATGGCGAAGCAAAAGGACAGTTGCTCGACTGGGTGCACACCCAGACGGGACTGAGCCTGGATCGGGACGTCTTCACCATTGGATTTGCCCGGCGCTTCACCGCCTATAAAAGACCCGACCTCATCTTCAGCGACGTCGAACGCTTAAAGAGAATCTGCAGAGACGTCGGCCGCCTGCAAATCATCTGCGCCGGGAAAGCGCACCCTTGCGATTATGACGGCAAATTGCTCATCCAGCGAGTCTGCCGCATCCAGGAAGCGCTTAAGGGGGATCTAAACATCGCTTACCTGGTGAATTACGACCTCGAAATCGCCAGACTGCTCACCTCCGGCGTGGATGTGTGGCTCAACACTCCCCAGCCCCCGCTGGAAGCTTCGGGCACGAGCGGCATGAAGGCTGCGGTGAATGGAGTCCCCAGCTTGAGTGTCCTCGACGGCTGGTGGATCGAAGGTCTGATCGAGGGTATTACCGGGTGGTCCATCGGCGAACCGCACCAGGGAAAAGCTGGCATCGCGGGTTCATCGGCCGACGCTAGTTCTCTCTACCGGAAGTTGGAAGGTGAGATCATCCCCATTTTCTATGAGCATCAGGACCGTTTCGTGGAGATGATGCGCCACGCCATCGCGCTCAACGGGTCCTTCTTCAACACGCAACGCATGCTGCATCAATACGTCCTGAGGGCTTACTTCCAGTGACTTGAGATCGCTCCGGGCTACTTACCGGGTTGCGACAACTTCTCGCACGGAGGTCTCTTAGGCACTCGCCTGGAGTTGCTGTCCATAATACGGAACAGATTATCGAATCGAGACAAACGGCAGGCGAAAGCTACAAGGTACGCCGGGGGCCTTCTGCAAGTACTTACAAGTGAAACAATTAGTCGTGCGCTATTGGAGCGCAACTTGGCCCCGATATTGCTCTCCTCTGATCGGACGAGATGTGGCTGTTGCGCGGCTGTAACCGTCCGCGCGGTCCTCGGGATCGCGGACCCGGCAGGGGAATGAGCGCTTCTCGCCTTTGTCTCCCCGTGAAGGCCTCTCGATGATAACCACAATCTCGCAACACATCGGCATGAAACTCGGGGTTGCGTTTGCAATCCCGGTCGCGATACTAACGGCCGTTGGATGGCTCGGCCTCAGCCGGATGAGTCAGATCAATGACGGCATAAACGAGATCCTTGCTCACAATTGGTCGAAAGTCCAGATCGTCAATCAGGCGCTCAGCTACTCCAATTCCAATAACCGCATCACCATGCAAGTTTTCTTTCTGAAAGACCGGGAGGAAATCAATACCCTCCTCATCCGGCGGGCAGAGAACAGCGACAAGATATCCGCGCTCATGAAAGAGCTCGAAGTGAGGGTTGACTCCGACAAAGAAAAGGATCCCTTTAAAGAAGGGAATTCCGACTTTGTAGTGGGTGACGATCTCGGGATGCGACAATCTGGGGATGCAAGATCGTGAACTGTACCGACAGATTCTGGGGATTGAAGCGCCCTGGTTTGTGGAGCTAGTGGAAGTAAAG
>Ga0208563_1000574_pt1 | contig 31233 bp, 39 predicted proteins | sample June2015DPH_17_1_2_FD_184717 | JGI IMG/M metagenome (GOLD analysis project Ga0208563, IMG submission 184717) | Peatland microbial communities from SPRUCE experiment site at the Marcell Experimental Forest, Minnesota, USA - June2015DPH_17_150... | ecosystem: Environmental > Terrestrial > Soil >... | reverse complement strand
ATCGCCGTCGCGGCCAGCGACGCACGCGGCTTCCTCGTGACGCGTTATTCGAACTTTGGCCCCACCGTCAAGATCATGGCTCCCGGCGGCGATGTCCAGCGTGACGACAATGGCGACGGCAACCCCGACGGAGTCCTCAGCATGATCAGCCCGGCTGATGGGACCTACGCATACTACAACGGCACTTCCATGGCGGCGCCCCATGTTGCCGGCGTGGTGGCTTTGCTGCTCGCTAGCAATCCCAATCTGACTCCGACGCAGGTCCTTGCCCGACTACAGTCCACGGCGCTGCCGCGTAACAGCACGCAATGCCCCCAACCCTGCGGCGCCGGTCTGCTCAATGCCGAGGGTGCGATCCTGGGCTCAAACCCGCCAGTAAGTTTTTCCCTGACGCTGGCCCCGTCCAGCCTGAGTTTGCGCAGAAGTGGTGGGTCAAAGACTGCGGTCGTTGCCGCGACGGTGCTCGAGAGCGGCACGCCGAAGGCGGGCGAGACGGTGACCTTCACCTCCGACAACCCAAGCATTGCCACCGTGTCCCCGGGTAGCGCCACCACTGATTCTGCCGGCCATGCACAGGCTACCGTCACGGCTCAGCAAAAAGGCGACACGCAGGTTCACGCTTCAGCACAAGGCGCCGGTGGGCAGTCAAGTGTTCACGTTCCGACGCTTGCCGATTGGGCGATTGCCCTGCTGGCTTTAGGACCGATGCTGGTTTATCTCTGGAAGCGTCGCCGCTTAAGGCGGCGTTTCGGATCCACCGGGAGCGCCCGTTCATGACGGCAACCGAATGGCCAGCTCGCGTTTGGGGTCGGATCGCGGTGGCGACAGGTCTTTTCGGCTGCGCAATGCTCCTTGCCGAACGGAGTCGTGCCTGCGTTCATGCCCTTGCCCCCATCGATGTGCTCACGGCTCGTGCCACTTCCCAAATACTCGACTGGCTGGGAATGGACGCGCAGCGCGAGCTGGCCACCTTGACTCACCCTGGCGGGTTTAGCTACCAAATTGTGATGCCTTGTACAGGGCTCATTCCCGCCGCGCTACTCGCTGCCGCAGTTCTTTGTGGCGGTGCTTCTCTGCGCGCGAGAGTGTGGGCCGCGGCCCTGGGAGCGCTCGCCGTGTTGGTCCTGAATCTGGTTCGACTGGTCAGCCTGTTCTACATCGGCGTGCGACATCCCGAAGCCTTTGGCTTTGCCCATTCGGTGCTCTGGCAGGGCGTAACCCTCGTTTTCCCCATCGTTTTTTTCCTCGGGTGGAAACGTCACGGGGTCGCTTCTTCCGCATAAAGCCAGGCAGCCGTTTCGGCTCAATGCCTCATCTAACTGTGCGGTGGATGGACTCGGATGTGGCATGTGCAATCAATCGCGACTTGCTTTTTGGTGCTGGATCTAGCTTCTTGTCCGGTGGCCGCACAGGAGAAGCCGTTGGCGCAGCCGTTTGTCCCCGGCGAGGTGGTTGTAAAGTTCTCGCCGACAAGCAAAGCGGCTGCGCTGGTAGCTGGCGCATCTGCGAGCAGCGACCAGCCCAATGCCCCCTTGGCTTCCTATGTGGACTCCCTGGCGCGTGAAGTAGGGATCCCCATCGGGGTCAAGCGCCTCGGGTCGGGGGGAATGCTCATTGTTTCGATCCAGCGAGCCAATTTGGTTGCTCGCCTTCTTGAGCGGCTCCGGGCGAATCCACATGTTAAAGAGGCCGGCGCTCTTTCTGCGGGCCCCCCCCCTCCTTTGGTGGCGCAAGGCGTCGTCCAGGTCGAGTTCGCAGAGAGAAGTCCGGAGGCAGAGGCTGTGGCCAAAATTGCGGCCAGCGGTCGGGAGACGGGGCCCGAGTTGGACCCAATCATTAAGGGACTGGAGCACGATTCCGGGATCCCATCGACGGCACGGATCACTTCATCTCGCCAAATTCTGCTAAGCGTAGATCTCAGCGCCCTCACGCTCGATCTCGCCGCCCGCCTCCGCAAGTGTGCGGATGTCGAGTACGCCCAACCAAACTTCATTCGCCGTCGGATGAGCTCGGCCGGCCCGAGCCCTCCGCCCCATGCCTAAATTTGCGCGCATTATCCCTGCCTCGCGTTGCAGGCAAGCAGGCGGTAAAGATGACGCGCCTGTCTTGCCATCGGTTCCGGGTTTTGCGATTGGCGTGAGAGCATAACGGCCTCCCTTTCTACTACTTCAGGACCCAGGACGACAATATCTGCCCCGCCTACGCCAACCAGTCCGGCCCCGCTGGGCCCATCATCGGGACTACCGAACCCTTCGGCCCCGACGCCTTTACGAAGCGCGGCGGCCCCTTCGCGCCCGAAATGATCGAGCGCTTCACGGAGGTCAAGGGCGACACGCTGACGATCTACTACAACCTGTCGACGTTTAACCCCTACACGGTCGTCAAGATGCGCTCGGAGTTCAAGATCAGAAAAGGCGAGTGGTAGCTTTCACCGGGCGGTGGTCCTTTCGAGGAGGCCGCCCTCTGCTTGTCGCCGTCACGGACACAGCGGTGACGCTCGACTACTTGCTGGGCGAGTTCAACGGTGGTTGCACCACCGCCGATGGTCGTCGGGAACAGTCGCTCATGGCGGCGGTCCTCCAGGAGGCTAACGCCCCCGCTCAGGGGCGCGGCCCCAACCGGAACCCTTCATGTTCATCGAAAATCGCGAGGGAGCGCACGCCCCTTCACTAGTTCGTTAGACAGCGGATCCTACTTGTAGACTGCCCGGCAAAACTTGCTGCAACCTGCTTTCGAGCTTCGCCGCATTGACAAGATCCTTCGGAGAAATAGAAATCAAGTCGACACCGTGTTTTTTCCAGATCCGCTGCTTTTCTTTGGTTCTCTGCTCGTATTCAGGGTTCCCTTGGAGGCCGAAGTACTCAATGAAAACACCCTTGACGGCGAAGTCAACACGGTAGTTTCCTTCTGGGTAAGCAGGCTCCTTTTCGTGGAATATCCCATGTGTATGGAGATAATCGTCGATCGTTTTCTCGCCAAGGGACAGGCACACATGCCCATCCTTCGCCAGACATTGTATGCCTCGACTTGCTCTTCGGGCGTCATCGTTTAGGATTTCTGATTCGATGAGTGCTTGCAGCCAAGATCCGAATACCTCTTTCACACGCCGAACAGTCGGCTTTCTCCGAAGTACTCGGAGGACGGCTAATCTCTGGTTGAAGTCCATACCGCGAAAATCGTCGAGTCCCTCACCAAATCCCTGATGTGGAATTTGCTGGAGAACCTCGGTCAGGTCTCTAAGGTACGTCACTACCTCTTCTCGCAGTGCAGCATCGTCACCGGCTCGAAGAACCGTATCTCTCAAGCAGGGGGCGCAAAAATCTAGGTTATCAATACCAAAACGTTGGACCAAGGGATGTGGGAGTGAGTCCTCGACGAATCTCTCTTGACACAGCGGGCACACCTTCCACTGAGGCTTGCGAATCCCCTCGTCCAATCCGAGGCTCTTCGCTCTCGTGATGGCGTACTTCATGACCTTGTTGTACCAAGCTCCAGTTGTGAGAAATGAGGCGATTGCATCTCTAGGGGTCATCGACTCCACGGCATCTGCGACCTCCCAATACCAATGCCATTGCCATCGATCGATGAGCCGTCCCAATAGTTCATCGTGTTCGGGAGTCCACCACTTTGAAATGTTTCGGTTTGAATACGGGGGCCAATCTTCGTTCCTATATGCTGGCCTGTCGCGATAATCGTAAACGCTCATTGGTCGCTCGCTCCGTGGCGCGTAGGGCAGAGTTCGGCTTTTTGGAACTCTGCGGTTCTTTCGATCAGGAGAGCCCCAGAGTCCCTGAGATGCGAAACGTTCAAGCTCACCTGCCGAGGGCCGCATCGCGGCCCGAGGTCAGGTGCAGTGCCGTGTTAGGCATCGACTCGATCCTTGATCCAGCTCTCGAACTCTCTGGGCACCCTCCCAAAACCGTGTAGACCCCAGATGACGCGATTTGCGGCAGCTGCCACAACTTGACGCGCAACTGTCGGATCGGCGAGCGTGCGAACGCGTGCCTTAAACTCGGGCGTGGCACGCCAGGACTCAAGTTCCTCGGAGTCGTGGAAGATTACCTCGCGAAACGTATTGCCGATCGATCGTCTGCGGAACTCGCGGTACTTACTGAAGCTGATTCCGTCGCGGATTACCCACGAGTCTTCGGAAGAGGCCACTTTCAAATCAATCTCAAGCAGTAGCCGAGGCGATAGGATGGCCATCACCGAATCTCGCCCCATAATGATCGGCGAATCGCAGAGCGGAAACCGATGGTGGTCGGTTCGATACAGCGTCCACCGGGCACAGGCCAGCGCGACAGTGGCTCGAGCGAGCACGAACTGATTCCCCCAAGCGTTCTTCAGAAGCCAGAAGTATTCCCACCTGGGCATGCCGACGGATTCAGCGAGATCAAGCATCGATGCCATCATCTCGTAGCTGCGCATCGCCTGGATGACGAGAAGGCAAGTTATGAAACCCTTATGCTCATTCGACGAAAAGCCGCCGAGCATGGCGGCCTCGATCAGAAGATCGTACTTAGCTTTCTGTTCGACGGCCGCCAGAATATCCTCAAAATCCATGTACAGGGTTTCCGGATGCTCGTCTACATAACCTGCCAAGTGTTCGTACTAGTCAGGAAACCGCTTCTTGCAGAACTGCTTCATAGCTTCTGGCGTGATCTCCGCGACGCCAAGGCCTTTCGCGTAATGGACGTGGTCAATTATGGTCGGATAAACCTTGTTGGCGCGAAGGCCAAGCGCAAACACATGTTGTGACCGAGCTGATTCCGTCCGGCTACCGCGCTTAAGAGCTTCGAAGTAGCCAGGATTCCACAGGGCAGTCCAGAAGCAGGGGTTGTAATGATTACGCTTGGTGAACGCGTCCATGAACCTTGCCGTGATTCGTCGTATGCCTAACTCTTGTTTAGGCTGACCTGCATAGAACCCTTCCCGGTCGGCATAACGAGAAAGCGCCAATGCCGAGTGGCGACAGTAACCGCCTGCTGCGTAACGACTTCCAATGCGTGCGCTAATTCGCCTCCGGAATCATATGCCGACGCCTAGCCTCCCAGGAATCCTCGGGCTGGCGGAAGTGTGACTTAATTAGACAACCCCATAACCCGCGACGCAAGTCCAAAATCTCGCGCACTGGGGCCACTTATTTCCTCATCCTTGGACATTGCGAGACCCCGCTTTGTGACCAGCAATGCCACAATAGATCCTCCTTACGCTTGGGGGGACAGGGCATGCCGTGCTTCTTCCGGTTCAAGTGGGAAGCAGGCAAGAGAGTCAAGGCCGCTCAACCGAGTGCGGCCCAAGCGTTGTCCTCAAACACCGATGTTCTTACACGCAGGTGTGCGACGCGGCCTCAAGCCATACTGCGGAAGCAATCGATGAGTGTAGGGAAAAAGCGCGGAAGAGTCTCGGCTCCTTGAAAGACGTTGGCACCAGCGGGAGGAGTTTGTGAGGAACTTCTTCAAGCGGCTGGAGCCGGCGAGCGGACTTGAACCGCTGACCCTCGGTTTACGAAACTCAGACTCCCCAAGTAAGCCCATCCCTAAATCCCTGAAAAGTCTCGCTGACACGGTTGCCCCACCGGGGGAAAAGGCTCGAAAAACCCGTTCGACAACTGGATTTTGCACCCAAACAAGTCCCATCGGAGGCGGACTATGAAACGGACCATGAGACCTCCGACGCTCTGTTCAATCCCTGAATGTGGCCGGCCGCGCCGGAAGTGTACCGCTAAACAACCAGAGAGGAGTACGAAATGAACCTAGGATATGCACTGCTCATAATCTGCGTGATCGTTCTGATTGAGCGACATCACCTGTGGAAACTCACCGCCAAAATCGGGGGTGTCTTGCTCCTCCTTGTGGGCATCCTCTACGGCAGCATGTGGCTGTGGGATGTTTACCAGGCGCACAAAGAGAGGGTTGCGCCCCATACCGTTCAGTTCGACCCCACCCTGCCGTATAGTGACTTGCCGCCAGGAGCGACAGTGACTCACATTGTTCCTCCTCCTGGGTATGTGCTGGAACAGCCGGGCCAGCAGGAAGGCTTGCGGCCGGGAGAGACAGAGACTCCCATAGACTACGATGCCCTTGCAAAGCAGGCAGGGGCAATCTCCTCAACACCTGCTCCGCCCGTGGGGCGCAGCAAGAAAAAGACACCCAAGCCGGAGCCGCCAATCTATGCCAAGGCGAAATCCGTGACCAGAATTTACAACCGTTCCTACTTCGAACTCGCCGATACTGAGTCCGCCCGTTCTCCGATAGCATGGCTAAACAAAGGCGACCGCGTTCAAGTCCTTTCCGAGGCGGTGCGGGCAGCATGTGGCGCGGACATTTATAAGGTCCGTTTCCGGCAGTGGACCGGCTGGATAGAGGCTACTGACCTTGTGATTGACCTGTCTGACTTAGAAGTGGTGGGGCCTCCTGTGAAGTAGGGCCGCCGCCGCTGATTCAGGACTCTCGGGAGGATGTACGAAGTGACTCGGACAATCAGAGCTGTTGTGGCTGGCAAGTTTTGGAGGCACCTCTATGGGCGCATCTAGCCGAAGGAAGGGCCGGGCCGCGGAACAGGCCATCGTCAAACTGGCCCGCCAGTACGGGTTGAAGGCGGAGAGAACGTGGCAGACCGCCCAGGACCCTGACCCCGCCAAACGCGCCTGTGACGTGGAAATCAACGGTGAGGCTTTCCAAGTGAAGGTCGAGGCACACGGCTTCGGAACCGTTTACCGCGGGCTTGAGGGAGTCCACGGATTCTTCTTGCGGTGCGACCGGGGCGAGTGGCTGGTCGTATTGAAAGCCAGCGATTACCTCGGGCTTCTCAGGAAACAACAGGAGGCCACCCCATGAGTGGCCCCATTCTCCTCCCCACTCCAACCCCACAGGCATCGGCCCTAAGCCCCACAGACGATCCTAGCCACATCAAGGCCTTGGGTAGGGGCATAGGAGTGGCACCCCAAGCCATCGCGCCTCTAGGATTGTCACGTAGCCTCACCGCGCACCCCATCACGGTCACTCCGGCGCTCCCCACCCCGCCTGTACTCGACAGCCTGGGCGCTGGCCTCGGTGTCTTACTGTGGCTCGCCACTCGTGCTGATGGGAATGGTCTGGTCGGCGCTGGCGCACCACTACCGCTGAGGGTGATTGCCGAGGGTGTGGGCTCCAGTAGGTCCGCAGTCAAGGCGAGTGTTGCCAGATTAAAGCGTGCCGGATTCCTCCAGGCCACCACCACACGTCACGGCCTGATTCTGCGCGTGAGGATGGAGCCCTTTTTCAGCCAGCCGGGAAACGGGCCTATCCTTATTGTTGAGCCGGACAAGAAACGAACCGGCCAGGGAAGTGAGCAGCCGACACCCGGACAGGAATTAAACCCGCCGCGGACCACCGGCCAACCAAGTGGGCCGGAATCAAGTTCACCGCCCGACCCTTTCCAAGTTCTGCTCAATGTCTACCGGCAACTGTGCCAGCACATGCGAATCAAGGCCCGCATTGACTGGCGGGACCGTGACTCTCTTCTGTGGTTCCTGCGGCGCCATCCCCAACTCAGCAGCGATGACCTCACCCGCGCTCTCGCCATCTTTGCCCGGAACACGGCCCCCGGTGAATTCAGGCTTTCACTGTTCGCCAAGTGGTCGGAAGCGGAGTTGAGTGGCAGTGGACTGTCCGGGGTCCCTGAGAATCAAAATGTCGGAAGGAGCAAGCCATGAGTGCGTGTGCCAAAATCGACCCCGAGCAGGCGCGACAAGTGATCGAGTGTATGTTGGATGAAGACGCCCAAAAACTGATGGACCTGCTGGTGAGTTTCATCGAGTCCACCCTCCTGAGTGGCACCCCCATGGCCTTGCTCGCGGCCCGCGCCTTGATTGCCGAACGCCCGGATCACACCTCCGTTGCGACACCTTTGGGCCAGTCACTCATAGACCTGAACCGCGTGGACCTTTTACAGAAAGCGGCCGACGTGATCTTGGTGGACTTGCGGAATGAGCTTTCAGCACCCCGAGCCGGAAGGGAGGCAGGCCATGCGAAGGTCAACTAGAGCCGAGGCCGGACCTCTTCCCACTTCGATTGATATCGCCCTAATTCTTGCCACGGGCTACTTCCCGCTCAAAATCCAAAAGGTCAGAGCCGCCACGCCACAAGCACGCCGGGACATCCTGCGACTGCATCGGGAATTTTCACTCGCGCTTCCCCAGGTGATCCAAACTCTCCACGTGGCGCTCAGGCGGGGCAAGATCGAACGGGAAATCGCACCCGCAGTCCGAAAGTTTCTGGCTTACTGGGAAGCTCAGGCCGCCAGGGTTTAGCGGCCCGCTCCAATCTCCGGGTTTGTCCTGTCACCCCATGGCCAGGGCGATATAGTACCTCCGTGCTATTGCATTCTCGCCGCCCGCACAGGCACCCTATAGGTCTGCTCATCAACGGCCCGAGACGGGTGCGGAGGCTCCATGGCAACGAGGGCTCGGAGGCACATCTTTACCGCCGAAAACCCACAGCGGATTCGGAGCGCCCTGTCTGTACTTCTGGCGGGTGCCGAGTCTGAAGGTGACGTGACCCGCGGCGCCCGCGAGAGACTCCGTGATTTCACGAGGGGAGGCTGTGGCCGGCTGATGCTCGATCTGCGAGCCGTGGAAGCGCCACCCGATGGAGATTACTCGGCGGGCAGGCTCCGGCGCGAAAGGTAGGTGGCTGCGATGGGTAAGAAGAATCAGGCAGAACGGGAACCCACGTCTTGTCCTTTCTGTGGTCACACCGATCTCGCACCATCTCCCAGCCACAAGCATCTGGTCTGCCGGAAGTGTGGCCGGATCATCGTGCTTCGCGGACCTCCGAGCGGGAAACGCGGACCAGTGAGGACCGCATGAGGGTTAGGGCCTAGCTGACCTTGCCGCCGTCCGCAGGGTGCAAATTCGTCGCCCCCTCGATGTCCCGGCCATTGTACCTGTCGCTTGGAGGTGTTATCCTCACAGTAATTTCCCAGCCTAAGACTGGAGGACGCGATGCATAACAGAGTGAAAAGAGTCATTTGCATACTCCTCACATGGGCCATTCTGATTGAACCGATTCTGTTCGCGGCGGTGCGGGGCCACGCATCCATGTATGTGGGCGGGACGCTGACGGCGTACAAAGTCGGAGATAAGGGGAGGCTCGAAGCTTCCAACTCCGGGCTTGTCTTCACGCCAGACAAAGGGACTTCGACAACAATTCCCTACGATGCAATCACCGCCATGGACTATGGAGAGCACGTTGGCAGGCGAGTCGGGGTAGCCATTGCCACCGGAACAATCGCGTTCCTCTCTCACAAGAAACGTCACTACCTCACCATATACTTGAACAATGATCCGAAAGTGGCCGCCGAGCAGCGAGCGGAACTTGCCAAGGACCCGAAGGCCTCGCCCAAGGGAGACGTGGCAGCGTTCGAGGTGAACAAGCACGACTACGCAACCTTGATGTCAGTTCTTCAGGCAAAGACCGGCCTAACGGTTCGAATGGAGGAAGTCAAGAGATAGGAAGGGTAGGTGACCTGCCCCCTTTGCCGTACCCATCATGGTGCGGGTTCCAGGGTTGCTTGTTGAATGCATCTGGCCGGGCGAGACGCTTGCGAACGTCATGGCGGGCCCGGAGTGGTAAGGCGAGAGGGTACTACTCTTTCGGCAAACTCCGCGCGGCCCGCTCCAAAATCTGCTGCGTAGGGATCGTGCCCCGATCCAATTTTTGCGAGACCTTTTGCAGGACGCGGAAATCATAGCCGCCCTCGCGGTGGTCGTCAAATTTTCTGAATCCCTCCCGCAGTGCCGTGGATGATCCTGTCACCGACTCCAACGCGTCGGCGAATTCCTTGTCCTCGCACTCCTGTTCGAATTGGTTTCCGGTTTTGATCTGGGCAGTGGCGGACGGAAGCCCACCCTGGTCGCTGCTTCCCACCCGCATGATCCGGTCCAGGGTGTCATCGCGTGGGTTCAGGCCATCCACCTGTTGCTTCAGTTTCCGGTTCTCCTGTTCCAGCTTGGCGAGTCTTTCTTCAACGGTTAACATCTCATCCTCCTGTACTACTGTCTCTTGTACTACTGTTCCATGAACGGCAGGCTCGGCACACTCGCAGTCTTGCCCACCGCATTGAACAGCTCCCGTTTGCGTTCGGCGGGAATCTGGGCGCGTGCAATCTTCTCTCTCAGGACCAGTGCTAGAGTTTGCTGCTCGCTCCGGCTGGCGAGGGGCCACAACCTCACCGCTTCGTCCACGGGCAGCCTTCTGAAGTCTGAGACCAACGGACCCGCCTTCACCTGGCGTTGAATCCTGGCGGACTGCTCACGTGTCAGACTCCCCCTGCGTACTTCCCCGGCCAGATCACCCGCCGTCATCTGCTTCAGCGCCAATTTCCTTCGGTAATCCGCCAGCCGGTTGGTGATTCTCGCCTGTTCCCGTGTGCGTGGTCCCTCGGGCATGGTGGTGTCGAGGTAATCGCGCATGGCATTCTCAAACTTGCTCCTGCGGATGTAGGCCGGACTGGGAGTAATGCCGAAGAAACTCCCCACGCTCTTGGCCCGTGATTCCCCGGTTTCCCTTCGCTGCTGATAGTACCTTGCCGAGAAGGGGAGGAATTGTTCGGCCGCGTAGGCTGCCACGTCACCCAGTTGCTTCACCAGGGGATCATCAGCATGGCGAACCTCCACGCCGTAAAAATCCTTGTTTTCGAGCATGTCGATGAGGCTGGCCACCATGGGGTGGATTTTGTGCCCGATGGTCTGGACAGGGTGGTGGCTCACGGCGTACACATCCCTCATGTAGGAAGCGATGCTTACCCGCTCGGGCCGCCCATCGGGACCCACGGCACCCGTCTTGGGGAAGAAGTAATCTTTCAACTCGCTTGGTGTTTGCCCGGTGTACAACGCTTGCAGGACCGCGCCCGCCCAACCCACGATGATCGGGAGCGCCAGGGTGTAGGCCATCCGGTGTGTGACTTCCGGTTTCTGGCCGGCCAGGACTCTCAGCGGCACCTTGGCCCAGTCCACGAGCCCGCCGCCGATTTCCCTCAGAGTACCAATGTTCCATCCCAGCGACCGCGCGGAAGCCATCCCTAAATCTTTGACCGCTCGGTTCCAAAACAGATTGTCGTACACGAGTTGGCCCATGCGGTTGTCAACGGAGTCCCACACCTTACCCAGGGCCGCCCGCACCTGCTCACGTGTGGCCTTGGGTCCCAGGCGGGCCAATTCCTTCTCCGCCAGCCCCACGAAGACTCCCAACTTCTGCCTGGGGACTAGGTGCTCCATGAGGGGCTTGGCGCACTCCTCCAGGACAGCGGGAACAAACTGGCGAACGGCCGTCGTCCAATCCCCGCCCTTCCAGGCATTCCAGAAAGAGGCCACGGCGGAATTCTTGTAAAACCGATCCATCCTGATCCGGCCGCCACCGGCCACGAGAGCATCGGCCAGTTCCGAATACTGTGCATACCTCCCAGGCTCCAGGCACTCCTTGAGCAACCGATTTCCCTTGAGATACGTGTTGAGGGGGCTGCCCACGAGCGAGGTGGCACGCATGGCGGGAAGTATAGCTTTCCCCAACTGCCCGGACGTGGCCTGTTCAATCGCCAGTGCGTAGTCGGAAATGGAAGCGTCCATGGAGGTGAACATTAAATGAAACGCCGACATGCCCAACTGTGCCTGGTTGAGTGTGTTCGCCGCGCCTCGGTAGAAATCATAGAGCCGATTCCCTTGCAGTCCTGGACTCAAGTAACGGTTGAGCACGTTGGCCACTTCCTTGGGACTCCAATACCTTCCGCGAATGGTGATGCCGCCCGTGGATACCGTTGCCCTGCCCTCGGCCAGCACGAGTGAGGGCTTGATACTGAGTAGTGGTTTCAGCTCCTCGTGCCCGCGCAGAAAATCAGTGAGCCATCTGTAGGTGTTCGGCGCAGTGGCTTGGAACCTCTCGGGCGCGTGAATGTAGCCCTGGATCATGGCCGCCATCTTCTCGCCGCCCTTGCGTACATACCGCTGGAACGCCTGTGTGGGCTCCTGCCCCTCGAATCTCAGGTCGGCCAGCGCCCGTAACTCTTTCTTAAACTGGGGATTTTTTACCAATTGCTCAGCCAGGCTATACTTCCAATCCAACTGGTGCCCAATTTCATGGGTCAGCACACTCTCAGGTCCGGCGAATTTGGTGACGACACCTCCGCCCTTTTCCGCGTAGCCCCATCTCTTGCCGCCGATGGCCACCTCTCTCTCGTGTTTGATCCCCAGACCGTCGGCCACTTGCTGGAGGGCATCCATCACTTTCTCGTCAAAGGCCTCCTTGATGGCCACTCGCGGGGGGCCATACACGACGCCGACCCGGTCATTGATAGGCAGCCAACCCTCCGGCCCTTTCGTTGTCACGCGCACAAACTTGGCCAGGCCGCGCGATTTCATTTCCCCGATGATCTTCTGGCCCATGAGGTAGCGGTCCATTTCATGGATTTTCAACATGGCCAGCTCAACGGGATTCCAAGTGACCGGCTTGAGACCTGCGTCCACACCCTCCTTGGTAGTGGGAATGGTGCGGTGTTTGAGGAATGACGCGGGACCGCCCAACGTGCGCTTGGAGAAAATCTTGGCGAAAATATCCTGGTAGCCCTTCTCCCAAATGTGGGGCCAGTAATTCTCGATCCAGTGTTGCAGCCGGCCCGTGCCCAATCCAATGATGGCGTCCCTCCGGTCATCCAGGGCCTTCCGCAATGTGTTGGCGAGCGCCTGGTCCTGGGGGTTGGTTTGTGGCTGTCCCTTTTCCATGCGGTCCATGAAGTCCAAACTCTCATCGGCACTCTTCCCGCCCCACCTCTTAATCTCGGATTTCACGGCATGTTCAAACCGCTCACTCTTGAGGGCCAAGTCGGCCGCATTTTCCCGGATAATACCCTTCTGGATGTCTACCGGCTTGAGAGTCTCATCTATGAAACTCCGCAGGGCATCGGCGATGGGAGCCAGGTTGATGAAACCAGCCTCGGTAGTGGGCTTGGGAGGCACTTCAGGAACAAGACTGGGCGCTTCCTCCGTACCGGGTGTGGGCTTGGCCTCCATCCCGGCAGTCATCGGGAGTTGTGGCGCTTTGGGCTTGGCTTTCTCGCCGGACGTGCCGAGGTAGTCCTCCACGATCCTCTTACCCTTGTCCGTCAATTCAACCGCGAGTGTGTCCCGATACTTGATGCCTGTGCGAATGACACCCAGCGCAGAGAGTTTCTTGGCATACTCCCGGCTCACATGGAATTTCGGACCTTCGGGGGCGTTGTAGATTTGCACCAGGTTGGCCACGTCTCCACTTTTGAGCAGACCGGAAACTTCAGCAGGAACTTCCGGCTCCAGAGTTTGAACCGCCCGGCGTCCGGCTTCCGTCACGGGTTCCGCTACCTGGCCATGCATCCCCTTCAAACCTTCGATGGTGTTCTCGATCCTCCAAGTGTCCAGGCCAGGGTACGATTCGGGGTCAGCTTCCACCGCCGCCTTCTGCGCTTCGAGCTGCCGGATCGCTTCGAAGGGTGTGCCGTACAATTCGAGCGCACGCTCGACATCGGTACGGGCCTCAATCGGACCTGGGCGGGACACGGCCATCGGCAGTTTGGGGTACGACTTCGGCTCCGGCATTCCGGGCAACGGCTCACCAATGACGGCTCGGTGCAAGGCATTCGCCGCCGTCCGATTGGGGATCGTGAACTCACCGTCACCGGGAACTCGGATCGTGGCGGGCTCACCACCGGGCGCACCCTCATACAGTGGAAGTTCGGGCGCAACTTTTTCGAGTCTGGCCGCGAGGAATTGCTGCTGAGACTTTGTAAACCCAGTCCGCTTGCTGACTCTCTCGCCAGGGGCCAGCGGCAACTCCGGGACTTCCACTTCAGGAGCGGCAGGTGTGGCTGCCTGGAAATCTTCCGGGGAAATTTCCCCGCCGGACGCCAGCTTCGCCTTGATGTGTTCTGCCGATGGGCGAGACTCGGTGAAAACAGAAACAGAGCGGCCCCGTGTATCCCTTCCAACAATGCTGAATCCGTTTTTGCCACGGTAGGCCCCCTCGCGGATTTGCAACCGTGCCTCTGTGGGGGCTTCGGGCACGGCAGGTGCAATCGCCCCGGCTTCTGTCTCAGGACGCACAGGCGGGACAGCAGTCTCCACGGCCGGGGGTTGCGCGGCGGCCTCAGCTTCCCGTTGCAGTCTCGCGTTTTCCGCGTCGGCCTGGACACGTGCCGCCTGAGACTCACGGACCGCCTCCAAAGCCAGTTGCGGATCGGTCTCGCCACTGACGCGCATGAACTCTTGAACTTCCAACCTGGTGGCGCGGTCCACGATTCGACGTTCGGGTCCAACATAGCCGGGACCCTCGACCAAGGGGCCGGCCGGTGCCACCTCCCTCTTAATAATGGGAAGGTTGGTATCAGCGTCGAAGCCTATAACCCGGCCAGGAAGTTTTTGGGGCGTGCCCTGTGCAGGGGCAGGCAGGGCTTCCGGGCCAGGGGTCATGGGCTCTTCGGGCGGTCGGAGGCCCGGAGCTTGTTCGGGTGGAGTGGCGGGTTGCTCTGCCGGTCTCAGTTCGGCTTTGGGCTCGCCCAATCCGGGAGTGCGCCCACGAATGCCCAGACCGGCCGCCACGGAGAAACTTGCGCCGACAACACTGGAGGCAAAATCCTGGCCGGCCGCCCGGTACTCGCCACGTTTCGCCTTGGCAAAACCGGAGGTGAGTTTGTCGGCACTCTGCCGGGCCATCTCACCGCTGAATCCCAGAGCCGTGAGCCGCTTGACCCACAATCCCGCACCGGCCTCGGGTGCCGCGGCCAGGGCCGTTAGAAGACCGACATTTACAGGAGTGGAAAGACCTTCGACAGTATCAGCACTCAACTGGCCCAAATCCAGCACGGTATGGAGCGCCCAGCGTGAAGGTTCATCGGGAATCCTCTGAATCTGCTCTCTCACCAGCCGGCCGACCGGCAACAGGGGTGCGGATATTTCCTTCTCCAAATTTTCAGCACTGGCAAAGGGTGGGCCGCTTCCATACTTCGTGTAGGCAAAACTCGGTGTTCCCCGCTGCGGAGGAACGGGACTCGGTGCGCCCTCGTGAATCTCGGGGATCAAACTGCCAACCTTGGCTGCGATCTTCTGCAACGGAGTGACGGTGGGCTCGACAAACTGGGAGCGGGGCACAGGCGGAACGAGGGTGCCCGGAGGAACTTCCTTTTCGCCAAGTTCAGGCAACCCGTACTCCCGGAGCAATCGCTGGTCGGTGTGTTGCTTCAGGAAATCCTCACCGGCCTGATCCTCACCGGCTCCGCCGACCGTGGACCCAATGACTGACGGTTCCAAATACCCCAGGGCACGCGCCACGGATTGCCGCTGGGCCGGGTTCAAGCCTTCATGGCCTTGCAAGGCGAGGAACTGCTCCCGGATAGACGCCTGGTCCTCAGGCGAGAACTGAGCGAAAGGATTAGTCGGGTTGGTTTCGCCATTTGCCATTATTCAACCGTGTATGAGCCGTCTGCGTGCATGGTGACCTTCTTACTCGGAGCTCGGCCTGTGCCTTGAGGTGAAGTCGGGTACTGGCCAGCCGCGCCGCCCAATTTGAGCTGCCCCTTGTCATAGGCACCGTAGGCCAGCCGCTTGCGCTGTTCCAAAAGGGGCAGGTTCCCTTTGATGCGGTAATCGGTGGAGTTCTCAAAATCCCATTGCGCCTTGTCGATGGCCATGCTCTTCTGGGCCTCCACCGCATCGAACTCAGCCTGTGAGCCGTGGGAAGGGACCTTGACCTTGCCCCCTGTTCCGCGTGCCTGCCCCGCCACGTGCCTGGCCAAAGCGCCCTCGCGAACCGCTGCCAGTCCCGCTGTGTGGGCTTCCTCTTCCGACTGGCCATTCTTCACGGCCCGTTGGAAGGCCTCATTGTAGAGTCCCACGGAAAGGTCGCCCGACACTCCTCGTGGTGCCGTGGGTTTCTGTTGAACCCGGATGGCCACGTTCCGCGTCCCGCCGGTTGGAACTTGCGTAGTCTGGCCGGGCAGCTCAGGACCGAGAATCCCGGCCCAATTCAAGCCAAGCCCCAAATCGGTAGGTGCGCCGATTCCGGTTCCGGCCGATGCAGTGGGCGGCAAAGGCAAATTCTCAGCGGGGGCCAGTGGCGGCCGCATCGGCATCGTTCCCAGGACAGGTTCCTGCCGCATCACGGGTTGCGCCTCAGTGCCGGTCACGCGTACCAGATTCCCAGTCTCATCGGTTACGTACTCACCTGGCGGTTTGACTGCGGCTTCCCGGTTGGCGCGGGCAACTTCAGCCTGAGCACGGAGAATGTCTGGAGCGATCCCCGCGACCTTCGCCATTCGATTGAAGCGTTCCTGTTCGGCCGCCTTTTGTTGCAAGGCGACAGATTCCTTAATCAGGCGCGGCCGGGCGACTTCACCGAGGGCGGTCTGAATGCCTTGGCCCGCAAGTTGTCCCAAGAACGCTGCACGGCGTCTCTTCCAATTGAGGATTCCACGGCTCTGCGCCCAGGCATTGATGAGCGGGGACGCATAGGTCAGAACTTTCTCCACACCCGACCGTGGCTGTGGCGTAAGAATCTGCGGTTCCTGTTGCGCTGCCTGGCTGAGGGTTGCGTATTGGGCCAGCAGATCATGCAACGTCGGCCCGGCCGAGGGACTTGCCCCCGAGTCTGCGAGCTGTGGCAGCAGGGGAATATCCGTGCCCCCGAGCATTTCCATCGCCGGTCCGTTTCCTCCGCCGTATAAGAATCTTGCCATTTCATGCCTCCGTATTACTAAACTTTAACACCCTTGCCCTTCTCCGACTCAGGTTCGGGCCGGTCCTGCTCGCCACAGTGGCATTCCTCTTCAGGGAAGTGGTTATGCAGCGCCCGGTAGAACAAATCCTCCACGCTCCGGCCGCCCTCGGCCCCGGCCATCTCCACCAAACTCTCAGTCTTGGGCACGGCAGTCTGCGAGCCGTCAATCACGTGCCGGGCCGCATCCATGGCGGCCTTGCCCTCGCGCTTTTCAAGGGCGGTGTAATAAACTTCGATGGCCAGCGGGAGCAGTCCCACAAATTTCTTGCGGGCATCCAAGATGGCGTTTTTCATATCTTCCATGCTCAAAATCCTGCTCACGGTCGCCCTGCTGATCTTTTCACTCTGGCCAATCTGCCGCTTGGATTGGCCCAAAAGCGCTTTGGCGAGGATTCGGCCCTGCACACTCGGATTTTTGTACGGCCCTCTTGAGTAACTGCGCGGCCCCTTCACGGTCCCGGCGGGCAACGGACCCGGCCCTGGCGCATTTCCGGCCACTTCCGGCTTGGACCTAACTCTCTTCGCCATAACCTTCTCCCCGGCACGGATCGAATGTTGAAACTGTGCCAAAGGGAGCATGAACCCTTCCCACCGTGGACAGTCAAGAGGGAGTGTGGAGGGGGTCCTAGGGCACAGGTGGCCCCCGCGCCGTCGATCCTGGGGCATCCTGGGGCCGAAAAAGCGCACAAAAACGAGGTAATCGGGAAAAGGGGGCCAATCACGTGCCAGCGGGTCGATCCGGGGCCGAACCCACAACCATTTCACAGGCAGTTAACCCCGATTTAGCCGTGTTTCGAGAGTGATTACCCATGTCGATGGCGGGAGAGGGTTCCAAAATCGTCCGATTGTGGACCCCAGTTGAGGCGTGTGTTTGGGGATTGAATCGACAGGGGTTAGAGGGAGGGTTCTGTTGACCTTTTTAGAACCCCCCCAATGAGGATTAGGCAGCGGCCCGGAGCAGAGTGCCCACACCGACGTTCAAACGGTGAGCAATCTTTTTCCAGCCGAGACCCTGAGACCGCAGGGCGTTCACCTGGGAGAGGTTCACAGTGGTTTTGGGACGGCCCAAGTGTTTGCCGTTGCGCCTGGCCGTCGCCAAACCCGCCTTGGTGCGCTCGGAGATTCTGACTCTCTCCTGTTTGGCAAGTGTGGCCAGGATTGAAATGATCGCATCTTTGAACAGGCCACAGGAATCAAGGTAGGGCTCCGTGAAGGACCGGAAGCCCACGCCGTAGGAACTCAGCCGGTTCAAGTGTTGAAGGGTGGGCAATGCACCCTCACGTGACAAGCGGTCCAGGCTCCAGAATAAAACCAGGTTGAACCGGCAGCAGGCCGCGTCCTGGAATAGAGCCTTGAATTCCTGCCGGTCATCGGTTGCGCCAGTCTCGCGGTCAACGTACTCGCGGTGGATTTCCCAATGTTGGCTGGCCGCGAACTTTCGCAATTCGACTAGCTGATTCTCAGTTTCCTGCCTGCCATCCTTCGTGCTGACTCGTGCGTAAATGGCGGTCCTCACGGTTTGCCTCCTTTTTTGTTGCCCAAGGTGAGAATAAACGCGGCCCCGAACAGTGCCGACGCGATTAGCAGGCGCAGTCCCAGAAGGTGGTAATCAATCGGCAAGAGCACGTGGGGGTCGCCTGCCCACCAGTAGTCCCAGGGAGGATTCATACACAGCCAGCAAATGGTCAGCAGCCAGGCCGCAACTATCATCCTTCGTAAGAGCGTCATTGTTTTTCCCCCCTGACCAGGCCGGTGGCCAGCGACACACAAACCATTTTTTCATTTCGCAGGATGATTCGCAATTCGCCATCCCGGCAGATGAGAATGGCCCTCACCTCGGGCCGGTAGACTGGTTTCGATTTGTGTTTCACAGTTCACCCCTGGGTTGGGGCAGAGAACCGATTGCTTGGAAGATGGGAGTCTGGTATTTTGCGGGAAGCATCATGGGGTCCTCTACACCCTTTGATGTTAGGCTCCGGTTGGCTCCTTGAAAGTCAGCCGGGGCCGACTTACCTTCGCAGAATTGCACCGGCCTGATTGCCTGTCAATAGCTCTTTGGTGCTAGCACTACACCTTAATGTGCATCCCTTTCAGGAAACGAGTGTCCTTACCCTGCTGTTTGTTCGCCCGCGCTTCCCATCCTTTTTGGTGGTCCGACTTGAAAATGGGGCCGCAGGTCAGAACCCCGCGATACTCAACACTGAAACCCGCGTCCACCGGCTTCCCGTCCAACGAGTGCTTCTCCAGCGGGTCGCCCCGTAGCATGGCCCTCTGTAGTGCGGCTGGGTCCTCTTCGTCCTTCCTGAGTTGCGCCGTCCCGGTGAGAAGGATGCGGTTTTTGTCGAGGGGTCTCTCCTCGTGGAAGTCCATGTCTCCGCCGTCGAAATGCCAACCCCGCCTCAGTGCTTCGCCGATTGTCTTGGGTAGTGATATTCTGGTTTCAGCCACGTGACCTCCTATACAGGTTGCTGTGGTCAGGGCCGGGTCGCCCGCTTGCCACGGGTTCTCGGCCCGCTCCTTTCCTATACACCCAGCCTTCTGTTTTGTCAAGAGGAAATATTGTCCGAGATAATTGCTATACGAATGATATACGGATGCTACACAAATGAAAAGCAATCGTAAAGCATTTGTATAGCGCGGAATCGGCGCGGTCGGCGGCCAGTCCACGATCCACAGCAGCAAGGGGGGATTACTTGCGCGCGCACGTGCGCGCCTCAAGGCGCGCAACTAAGTCCCCGGTCCAGCATCCGGGACCAGCAGGGGCAGCAGTGAGCGTAGCGAACTGCGGTGGGGAGGAGCCAAGCCCATGGCAGGCAGACGGGGGAGGGGCATCCATCATCCGGAGGATCACCCGGTTATTTTTCTGGGGAAGAGGGGGGGTGGGTCGGAAATCCCCCGGTCCCCAAGGCCACCCCCCTAGTCCCGCGACATGGCTCCACTCCCGCCCCACATATAAAAATTCCGGGGTGTTAACCATCTGGATAACCCTCCCGCCGCCTGTTCACAGACTCATAAACCGTCCCATGCCCGGCGGAATATAGGCCGGTGAAGCGTGGGCCGGTACAGGGCGGTCCCTTGACAAAAAATCGAAACGGGTGTAGGGTCAAGAGTGAGGGGAAACTCCAAGAACCTTCCCCTTGACCGACCGGGGATGCCAAACGGCACCCTGGCAGCGTGGAAGGAGTAAACGTGCGAACAGCCATTCGCTATGGAAACGCAAGACGGGCCATTCGGGAGCGCGGCCTCAAGCAGGTCGAGGTCGCATGCCTTCTCAAGTATTCGGAGGCGATGCTCACGAAAACCCTGACTGGCGAGAAGAAGGGAGTCCGCTTGGGGTGGCAGCTTCCGTTGCTGCTCGACAAGAGCCCGGAGCAGCTCTGGACACCCACACCGTAGCAGGAAACGACACGCCCGCGCTCGGTCAAAGCGCAGACGTGGGAAAAATGAGGAAACAGCGATGAACAAGGATGTCTTCGATACTACGCTCAAAGCCCTGGCAAAGCAACTTTGGCCCCGTGCCGAGCACTGGGAAGAGGCCGAGAAAACGCTCCTTCTCCTGGGCGACGATGCCTACGACTTTCTGGTAAAAGGAGTCGCACCCCACCTCAAAAAGGGCGACGGGAAGGCCATCCACCGGGCCATCTGGGGGGCTGCTGCTTTATGGAGGGACAACCGTGACGATCCGAAGCGCCGTGCCCGGCTGCACCGGCTGCTTGGCCGCTGGATGAAGTGGACGGAGGACTGGGACGCGGATTACATCTCCCGGTGCAATAAAATCCTGGATGACGTGGACCGGCGTTACAAGCAGCGGAAACGGGCCGAAGCGCGGCTGGCGAAACTCATGAAGGGTGGAAGTGAAGAGGCGGGCGAGGACAAGCGGGTGGAGGCCAGCCGTAAACGGACAGTTGACAGTCCTGCGGTTCCATGCAGTACCGTGAAGACTGGAGAGTGATTATGAAGACGAATTTACAAAGGGCAATTTCAGCGCGGGGCACAACACAAGTGGCTCTGGCAAAGGCTCTGGGGGTCACGAAAACCTTGATCTGCCACCTGTGCCATGGGCGGCGGCGCTCCTATCGGTTGCGGCCCCTGCTGGCGACACTCTTGAATGCCGACGAAAGCTGGTTATTCCCGCCCCGGAAGAAACTGCGAATAGTGCCGCAGTCGGTGCGATTGCCCCTAAAAACTGAGAGCCCAACCCCTGCCAGAGGGTCGGGCTCTGATTCCTTCGGTTCGAGGCCAGAAGGGACGGCACCAGAGAAGGTGGCACCATGAAGAATAATAAAGTCCTTTACCCCGCAAAGTCAAGCCCTAGAATCAAGTCGCTGAGAGAAGCTGCCCGGCTAATGGACAGCGCCCTTTGCAAGTTCACCGGCCTCAAACCGCTCCAGCGGAAGACCGTCACCTACTACGGCCTGGCCACCCATGCTTTGAACACCACGGAGATTTTCCCTCAGCTTGCCGTCAGTGGCCCCACGAGCAGTGGTAAAAGCAGCACGATGAAAGTAGCTGGAGTTTTTGCGTACCAACCCCACGCCTTCCCCATCGGGAACAAGACGCTACCTGTCATCCGGGAAGAGTTGTCAAAGGCCCACGACGGGACCGCCGTCATTGAAGAGGCCGATGAAAGCTGGAAAGGGGAAGTCGGCTTCGAGTCCCTGCTCTCGGGCCGCTATGACCGGGCGACGGCCGAGGCGGGATTCATGGAAGGTGGTGGCGCGAAGGGTGGCAAGTGGACCGCTGTTACCAGGAAGACTTACGGCGCGACCATTCTCCACCGGCGGAAATCCTTCATCGATGCCGCCCTGGAAACACGGACCATTCCCATCCGAACACACAAGGTCGATCCGAAAAGCGTCACCAGAATGCCGAGGAAACTATCGGACGATCCGATCCTGGCTGAGGGATATGAATTCTCCAAAGCGGCGCAGGCCTGGGAAGGCGGCGTCGAATTGCCTGCGGCCGATTCGGTCCCCGGCATTGATGGAAGGGTCATGGACACTTTCGAGCCTCTCCTGGCCATGGCGAAACTTCTGGGAGACCATGCCTTCATCAAGGAGATCAAGAGCGTCCTGCTGCATCGCACGGAGGAGTTAGGTTTCGCCCAGGAGACTGAGAATGAAGCACTGGTCCTCAGAGCCATCCTCCACCACACACACGATGAGCGTGGCAGGAGGTCATTTAATTATGTGAGGCTCCGGGCCATTGCGGATTGGATTGAGGATGAATTCCGCACCACCATACACCCGCGCCAAGTGGGAGTCCTCTGCCGTGATCTCAACTTGAAAACCAAATCATCGAACGGCGCGGCTGTCGTTGTCCCGGACTGGCGAATCATTGTACGGAGCTGTGCGGAATACGGCGTCACAGATGATGCTCTGCCCTCGAAGGTTGCCATATCAAGTAGATCAAGTGGGCGTGTGTGTGTGGGTCGCTACCTCACAGATAATCATCCACTTCATCTACTCAAGGCCAAAAAGGCCCGAAAAAGGCCCGAAAAAGGCCCGAAAACCATGAGTTTCAACTTGCGTGACATGGCGCGGGAAGAAGGAAATTGACCATGAGAAGGCGAATTTTAGAAAACACCATCGGCCCCAGAGCTAGGGAACGGCCCCAGTGCCGGAAACAGATCATCAAGCACCATCTGCGGCCGCGCCTGGAAGACGGCCGTTGGGATGGTACAGCGACGGAGCTGGAGAGCGGAAATCAGAGGATTTTTCTAAGCGACGGCATGAGAAAACAAATGGGGAAGATGCTTTGGGAGGGTTACTGGCCCAAGAGGGAGAAATGAACCATGAGGAAGCAAACCATCACACAGTACGACCCGAAAGGGGAAGGGGTTCCAAATGCCTAAGATTTCCCTGGCCGGACAAGATGGAAGGATAGCACCCATGTATTCGGGGATTTGCTTGAGGTGCGGGCGGGTGGTTCATGGACGCGCGCGAGAGCCAGCACAACCGGGCGAGACCAGGGAGGCGCAAGACACTTTTTTGGGACGCCACACCCCCCATCTGTTTTTGATTGTGGGAACTCGTGGTTCCAAACACCTTTGCGGGGGAACGACGATTTCCCTATTACCGGATTGTCTCGTCAGAGTTAAACCCTCTGGCAAGTTCTGTCGGACACGGGAGGAACGAACATGAAAACTTTGTACGCAATTCTGATTTCAGTTTCCATCGCCGCCTGCTGTCTGGTGGATGAGTGGCGCATTCACCGGCCGGACAGCACACGGATTTCCGGCACGCAGGTTTCCGGCGCACAGGTTTCCGCGCCGCCTCCGGGGCATATGCTGGACCAGCCGACGTGCGGGGATATTTTCGACAGGCTTCGACAGGACCAGGCAGCGGCGGATGAATCGCTCCTGGCTGACTCCATTAAAGCCCTGGGTGACTACAACAGGCTCGTGGGCCAGCACAACCGGCTCTTGGCTGACTACAACAAACTCGCGGCCCAGTACGACCAGCTTCTCGCCAAACATCGAAGCGTGCTCGTGGGCTCCAAACTCTTGATCGACGAGTACCGGCAGCGCCTCTCGGAGCCCACAACGGCGGCCCCAGTGTATATTATCCAACCGGGTTATGCCCAGGCGCCGGAGCCACAGCGACAGACCGTGGATGTGTACCACCATTACGAGCCGGAATCGGAACCGTCCACCTACACTCCGGCATTCCAGGAGACAGTGCCAAGCGTCACCTGGCCGCAGATTCGGGTCGAGGAACCCAGCGCGTATGATCGGTATATGCTCAACAATTCCCTCTCCTCACCGTGCGGGAGTGTGGCATTTCCGAGGCTATGCCAGCAGACGTATGGCCAGCCTTACAATGACCCATCTTATGAAGGCCGCAACCCTTATGCGGGCCGCAACCCTTACGGAAACCGGAACGTCTACGGAGACCGCAATCCTTTCGGAGGCCGGAAGTGAGCCGAAACTACCGTTGGATTCCGCGCCAGGTTAGACGGGCCAGCCGCCCCCACCCCGACTTGCGGCAAGAGATCGAGCGCGTCCGGGGCCGGGAGAGAAAGATTGACGCGGGACTGGATCGAGTGGGATGCGTCTCTTTCAACCGCAAGAATCTGGTCAACGATCCAACTTGGGATCGCAACTCCGTGAACTTTTTGGATGACGGCTACTTCCAACAAAAACCCTGGGAGATTCCGCCCGACTGCCGCGTGGGGCTCAGGGTGGCCATGGTGCGGGCAATGGTTCAGACATGGCTGAGTGCCGATCCCGACTGGAAAATGGTTTTGGCCTCTGGTACACTCCCGGCCCAAGGGCAACCGATCAGCGAGCAAGGAGACACCATGGCTCGCAGACGGTTTCAACACGGTATGGTATTTCTACGCGGTCAGTGCAAGAGCTGGGTCGGCCGATGGCGCGAGGACATCATCGTGGAGGGCCGGGTCAGGCGCGTCTATAAAAGTGAAGTCCTCGCACCACAGAAGGAATGCGAGACCGAACGTCTGGCCCGGAAATTACTCGACAAGAGATTGGCGGTGGTCAACAGTCCGGCCTACCGCCCCCGCCCCACCTGTACGCTCTCGGACTTCATTCTGAGATGGGAGGGCACGGTCCTGCCGGAATACAAAAACTCCACCCGGCCCACGATGAAGGGGCACCTCCGAAAATACATCATTCCCTTTTTCGGAGACCGGCAATTGCAGGACATCCGGGCAGAGGATATGCAAAGGTTCATACACTCCATCCAATGCCATCCTCGGACCCGGCTCCACATCATCACCACGTTCCGGGCGGTCTGGAACTCCGCACGGGCCTGGGGCTACGTGGCTCACGATCCGTTTGAGCATTTGAAGTTGAGTACCCCACGGCCCAAGCCACGCGGTGCATTCTCCCTCGATCAGATTCAGCACCTTATTGCCGAGGCCGAGGAGCCTCTCAAAACGTTTCTGTGGCTCAGTGCCGAGACGGGTCTGCGCTCGGGTGAAGTGTGTGGCCTGAAACTAACCGATGTGGACCTGGAGCACCGGCTCCTCCATGTCCGGCAGTCGGCGTGGGAAGGGAAGTTGCAGGACCCGAAATCAGAACACTCCGTGCGGACTTTGCGGCTGTCACCCAGACTCACACGTCACCTGGAGCAGTACCTCTCCACCCATCCACGGAATGAAAGCGGGCTCCTGTTCTCGTCGCGCACCGGCACTCCATGGAACGCCAAGAATCTCCTGCGGCGGAAATTCCATCCTCTCCTTAAACGTCTCGGCCTCCCCAAGTGCGGTTTCCACGCTTTCCGCCACGCCAACGCGAGTGCTATGGACATCGAGCGCGTACCACTGGGTGTCCGCCGCGACAGGCTGGGGCACGCCAACGTTCAACTCTTGATTGAGACCTACACGCATGGGCGGAGTGCTGACGAGGAGAAGTTCGTGGAAGCGATGGGACTAAAACTGGACCCGGAAAGTACAGGAGTTATTGGTCCCAATTGGTCTCAAGAAGTGGAGCCGGCGGGGGGATTCGAACCCTCTACCCTCGGTTTACGAAACCGATGCTCTACCGACTGAGCTACGCCGGCTAAGTGATACAAAAATGCTCACCCGGCAGGGCCAGCGTCTCCGCCAATCCAGCGGGTGAGCATTTTCAGAGGAGAATAGAATGGCGGACGCGCCCCGCCATCTAAACTCTTAGCGAGTCTAGAAAAACGCTCAAGCCATGTCAAGGGATTTTTCAGGAATTTTTCCACACGCTAACCCATTTAGTTTCTGTTCGTTACGGGCAAACCTTGCTCCGTCAATCCATTTGTGAAAAAACCCAATAAATCGCGCCTCCTGGCCCAATCGCACTTCCAAGCTATTGATTGTAAAGGGGATGTTACATTTTCAGATTGAGCCGGATGAGCTGATCTTCGTCTGGATGGCCCCATTGCCAGTCTGGGAAGAACCTCGCAGCAAGTCGTCGCGAGAGGAAGAAAATGATTCCTGCGAGGATGCACAGGGCAATGAGGAAGGCCGACAGGATGAGGATCGCCAGAATCATCTGAATCAGTTGAAGGGTGAAGGACCTGTCACTGGGATAGCGCTCGTCCCAACTGACGCCCTGCGCCACTCGCAACTGATCCATCAGCAGCGTGGCGGTTTGCACATTGCCGGCGCCCAGGACCAGAAACACGAAGGAGCCTCGGCGTCGCCCATAAATCGAATCCACCCCGCGATCCTGGTTGAGCCCCAGGAAACTTGTTAACGCGCCGAAGCGTACCCGTGCAATCTGCGGTGTGGGGTAGCTGATCGCCATCAAGGTCGACAATCCTTTGCCGGTCTGGTACTGGCCGAGTTGCACTTCCGCGCCCTGCTCAAATCCCAAGAGGTTGGTGCGGAAGGAAGGCAGAACGCGCTTGGCAGCTTCCGGCCCGAGGATATATTTCGCGCTCTCCGGCGCCAAATTCTTCGCCGGCAAGGGTGCAGGCAGATTCGCAAGGGCATTGGCGGACGGTTTGGTTCCCCCCACGAAGATGAGCAACGCCTGGTAGTCGTTTTTCGAGAGCGGTGAGTCTTGGCCTCGCAGAAAGCGGATGAAATTCTTCCCGCGTGCCATCAGCGCACCGTCTGCGTCCCCGTAAGCGAGTTCGATCCCTCCTTCCGGGAGCATCGACGGCCTGTGGTAGAAAGTCAGCAGCCCATAGGCGGAAGTCGCATCCGGTGCCGGCTCCACGACAACCTGTGTGCGAATTTTGCCAAGCTGGTAGGTGCGCAGCTCCAGCGCCTTCACGCCGTATTCCTGCTCGATGACCGGCTCACCACCATACTTGCTGACGGCAGAGAGCGGCAGAGACTCGGCTTCCAGCTGACGCCAGTCGGCGGCGGGCACCAGGGGGATGGCCAGGGGTTTTTGCTGGGCAAGGCAGAGGAAGGGAATCGCCGTCAGCGCGGCCAGAAGCCCCGCCTGCTTGGAAAGTCTCCCTGCCATTAATTTCAGGATATCAGAAATCCGGGCGGGTGGCGGCGGAAGTTTGCGCGGAGGATGCCCTTTGTACGGTCCTCACTTCGCCAAGGTTTTTCACGTACTCGACAATGCCATCGTAGAGCGCGCTGGCAATCTTATCGCGGTAATCCGGTCGTTTCAGCATCCGCTCGTCGCGGGGGTTGGTCAGGAAGGAAATCTCCGCCAGCACGGAAGGCATATTGGCGCCGATCAGGACCACAAAAGGAGCCTTCTTGACGCCGCGATCGCGTTGCGCGCCGCTGACCTTGGTCACCCGCGTATAAACTTCGCGCTGTAGCTGCCTGGCAAAGTCCTGCGATTCTTCGATCTTTTCCGTCATCGCAATCTGCTTGATCAGGTCCTGGAGCTGGTGCACGGATTCCTGCGAGGTGGCGTTCTCGCGCGCCGCCACCTCCAGCGCCTCGGGGCTCGAAGTGAAATTTAGGTAATAGGTTTCGATACCCCGTGCATTCCTGTCACGGCTGGCGTTGACATGAATGGAAATGAACAGGTCCGCGCCCTTTTCGTTGGCGATGGCGGTGCGTTCCTCCAGCGGGATGAAGGTATCGTCCCTGCGCGTCATGATGACCTCGCAGCCGGTGTTCCGTTCCAGGAGCTTTCGCAGCCGCAGGGCCACGTCCAGGACGACGTCCTTCTCTTTTAACCCCGTAGGCCCGATGGTTCCCGTATCGTGGCCGCCGTGTCCGGGATCAACCACAATGCGGCCGATCTTCAGCCCCAAGGCGCGCGTCAAAGTGCGGGAGCCCGATTCCGTGGGCGCCCCCGGCCGGATAGCGGGCGCGGTCGCCGTCTCGGTCGCGGCTCTTGAGCTCTTGCTCGCTTCAAGCGTCGCGGGCGGCTTCACCGAGGCCCTTTCCTTCTCCACGTTGCCCCCCGAGGTGGACTTCTCGTCAGGGGTTTTGATTCCCGGGGTCGGCGGTGGAAGCGCTTGGGACTTCGCAGCAGCCCCAACGCGAACTACGGACGCAGTGGCGGCTGGAGCCGGAGGACGCGGAACTTTCTCAGTCTTTCGGCCCTCCGGGTTCGGCGGGGCGCCTGCCTGCGCAGGCAGGGCAGGTTTCTCAGCCTTGGCGATCTGGGGTTGCGGCACGCCGTGCACGTCGATAACCAGCCGGAAAGGATTGGGGAGTGAGAAAACCGAGTAATCCTCAATCTTCTCCACGTCCAGCACCACGCGCGTCACGTCCGCGGAGAATTGCGCCACGCGGATCTGTCGCAGGAACCCGTCTTCCACTGGAAACGTCTTGCCCACCAGCGCCGGGCTCAGCCGGGCGTTTTGCAGGTCCAGCACGATGCGGTCGGGGTTCGATAGGCGCACGGTATCGAATTTGACTTCGCCTTCTATTCCGATCACGATGCGCGAATAGCTGGAGGCGACCCAACGGCGCACCGCCGTCACTTCCGGCGGACCCGCGGGCCGCGCTGCCAGGGGTTTTTCTGTGGGGGGAGGTGTAGCGCGGACCTTGGCCCGCTCGGTCGCTTGCCGGCCGAGATGCTTCAGCTTTTCCCGCGCGTCGCCTACCTTGTCGGACTTGGGATACATCTCGATGAAGTCCGCGTAGGCCTTGCGGGCTTCCTCGGGATCCTCCAGGTCTGTGCGATAAATCTCCCCTACCGTGAACAGCGCGTCGCGCGCGAGGCGGTTCTGCGGGTATTCCTTCATCAGGGAACGGTAGGTCTTGATCGATTCCAGATAGTAGGAGTCCGAGGAGAAGACGCGCCCCATCTCTTCGTAGAGTTCCGCGATGGCTGCGAGCGACACAGGCGTCTTGCTATAAGCGGGATTGAGGCGGCAGACCTCCTGGTAGGCATCGATGACTTGCTTGTAGTCCGCCTTGCGGCGCTGGCTCTCGGGTTGGGATTCGAGCGTGGTGCGCAGCCGCTGGGCATTGTTAAAAGCCGCAATCGCGCGCTGGCGGCGGGCGGCTGATACGGTGGCGATAGAAACGGCGGGGAATGCCAGCAAAGTGGCGAAAAGCAGCGTCCAAGCCAACCTTTTTCGTAAACTGATGAACCTCAACCTTTGTGTCTCCGCAGATCTTCGCCGGGACGGCCCAGCGGGCCTGCCGCAGGCAGGGTGAATAGTTCCGCGTCTTCGTCGCCGCTATTCCACGTTGGAGTAATGCACCACGCCGCGCTCATCGATGTACCGGATGATGGGTGGCTCCTTGGGAGTGGTCTTGGCCGGCATCGGCGCGTCCCCGGTCTGGTAAAGGCTCGTGACTTTGTGCACGTAATTGCGCGTTTCCGAGAAAGCCGGAATGCCTCCGTAGCGTTGCACCGAGTGCTCACCCGCGTTGTAAGCCGCGAGCGACAGGCCCAAGTCCCCTCCGAAAAGATCCAGCAGGTACTTCAGGTAATTGACGCCGCCCTCGACGTTCTGCTTCGGGTCGAATGGGTTCTCCACGCCGAATCGCTGCGCGGTGGCCGGCACCAACTGCATCAGGCCCATGGCGCCCTTGCGCGATATGGCTTTGGGATCGTAATCCGATTCGACGCGAATGATGGCGTGGACCAGTTCGGGATCCACTCGAAACCGGCTCGCTGCGTGCTCCACCAGCCGGTCGATCTCTTCCGACGCATGCGTTAATGCGGCGGCCGAACTGGGCCGGAAGCTGTGTGTCATCCAATCCGCGCGCGAGGCCGTGTCGCCGGTGTTGATGTAAACCGTGTGACCGTGCTCGTCCACCAGCGCCACGATCTGGTCGCCTTGGGCGGCAGTAGGAAGGAAGGTGTAAAGGAATAGCCCGCTCAGCAGGACGACCCGGTATGAATGGAAACGGCTACGCATAGAGCCTCCGGCACCACACACGCGGCGCCGACTCGAACTCGTTCCCCTCCCATTCACCCAAGCCCGGAGCGTTGCCAACAACGCCCCCCACTTGGCCTTGCCCTTTCAGAGAGCCTTGCTTGGCGTCTGGACTCCCTCAAGGCTTCGGCCAATCACGGGCCTTACATTGAGGCTGATTATAACATCGCGCGCAACGCTGAGTAAATAGAACAAAATATCTGTGACCTGCGCGTGAAGAATTCGTAGCGGGGCCAAAGCAGACCCTGCCCTTCGCGAGACGCGAGACGATATCCCAGCCTGATGGTTCCCGGCGGGTAGGCATCACACCGAGGGCGCGCCTTGCCGTGGGCTCTTTCCGCGGGAGACCGTTTTGCTGTTGCCGTCCCCGCCTCCCGGGTCGTGTCATTCCCGCGACAAGCTTGCCCTGAGCTTGCCGAAGGGCGGGAATCCACGAAAATGCGCGGACCGTGAGCCGTCTGGCGTAGTTGGCGGGTGGTCGCAGGGCGGGTTTTGTCGCCCTGTGGAGGTGGCGCCGGACCCAAGCTCGCCCGCTTCGATCGGAAGTGCGGAGTGACTGGTGTTGTGCTGGGGCAGGGGAAGTGTGGTAGTCTCGTAGGTGACCAGCCCGCGCCCTCGCACGGAGGAGTTCCCAGGATTCGTGCGGAGGGATGGGTGAGTGGTTGAAACCCGCGGTCTTGAAAACCACGTTGGCCTCTCTTCACGCCCCGCAACTCATTGAAAAATCAGGGTAGCCACGCTTCCATTTTGCTCTGTTTTGCCTGGTTCTAGCTCCAAATGTTGCCGTAATGTTGCCGTAAAGTGAGATCAGCGGTTTTTTCTCCCGCAATCTTCTGCGCCCGTGGGGGCGCGAAATGTTGCCGCCCTGTTGCCGTGAAACAGGGAGGGAAGTCGGAGGTTCGTGCCAGACCGCCGTGCCCGAGAAGGCATGGCGTGCTGATCAGCAATCGCACAAGAAGCAGCCTTCTCCTGTCCTGCCTCAGTCTCCCGCCGTTTCACATCCTACCAATCTTGTAATGCCTGGGTACAAATCTACCAGCAGGCAAGGTGATAAGGATTCAGTCACCAGCATCTGCCCTCGAGCATAAATCATCCTCCACGCAGCCAAGTTAAGTGGGTCCCGCGCGAGGCCAATCGCGTAGCCAAAACCTGACCAAATCCTCCTTTCGTTACCAAAACCTAATCCTCCCTGGCAGGGGGAGGGGCAAGTGTGCATCGCGCGAGGGCCGTAAGGGTCAATAACCGTGCGCACCAGGAGGCGTCTGGATAGGGGGCCCCTATCCTTTCGTTTCGAGCCCAGGGGGGTCTCCACGAACATCGCAGTGGAGAGATCCCGCTGGGCCTGTCCTGGAGGACACATGGATACAAATCGGATGTTCACAAACTTGTTTGGTGGATGGCTCACGGCAGCCGACAAGGCTGCCGCCGCCACAGTCAATTACACCAAGTCAACCGTTCTGCCTCGCGTCTCCGACCTGACGCAGAAAGCCACCCTGGCAACAGGCAAGATCCTTATTGAGGTCGGTTACAAGCTGACCGATTGCTGCACTAGCAAGTGACCGCTTTCTCCCCCGCCTTAGTCCTTACCTATTCCTTCCCATTCAGTTCATTTCCCTGATCACACCGGAGGTGTGCCTTGAGAACCTATCAACCCGAACGCGCTTTGATCGCTCGTGAAACCCGCGAGGAGAACCGGA
>Ga0208563_1000564_pt1 | contig 31504 bp, 30 predicted proteins | sample June2015DPH_17_1_2_FD_184717 | JGI IMG/M metagenome (GOLD analysis project Ga0208563, IMG submission 184717) | Peatland microbial communities from SPRUCE experiment site at the Marcell Experimental Forest, Minnesota, USA - June2015DPH_17_150... | ecosystem: Environmental > Terrestrial > Soil >... | reverse complement strand
ATCCAAGCACCAAAGCTCAGCCGGCAAAAGCTGATTCGTCTTCGGGAGCGGCTCCCGACAAAGACGCCGCGAAACCCGCCGCCGATCCCTCCTGGAGTTCGTCCGTCTATTTCGAGCCGGCCACGAAATATATCTGGGATCTCGCTTTGGATAAGTCTGGCAACTTGTACGTGGCCACTGGCGACCATGGGGAAATTTTCCGGGTCACGCCGAAAGGCGAGCACTCTGTATTCTTCAAGAGCGATGAAACCCACATTCGCGTCCTGGCTTTCGATGCGCGGCAAAACCTGATCGCCGGCTCCGACGGCAGCGGACTCATCTACCGCATTTCTCCCGCGGGCGACGGTTTCGTGCTCTACAGCGCGCCCAAGAAAGAAATTACAGCGCTGGCGCTCGATCGCGCAGGAAACATCTATGCGGCAGCCGTCGGCGAGAAAAAGAGCGGGAGCGGGTCGAGTTCATCGGGGTTAGCCGCGGCTCTTTTGACGATGGGGTCCGGCGTCCCGCCGGGAAGCGCCGCACCACAGGTTCCCGGTATGACGATCTCTACCGCGCCCACCGGCCCTGCCATAGCAGGGTTGTTCCCATTTCCTGGCGGCGGGGCCAGCGGCGGTTCTGATATTTATCGCATAGCCCCCGACGGTTCTCCCACCAGGCTGTGGACATCCCACGAGGATATCGTCTACGCCCTCGCCTTTGATTCGCAGGGACGCCTGCTGGCTGGCACGGGAAATCGCGGCCACATTTTTGCTATCACCGGCCTGGATGATTTTTCGGATCTGCTGAAAGCGGCGGCTTCGCAAGTGACCGCCTTCGCCAAAGCGCCCGGCGGTGGTGTATACGCTGCCACCAGTAATCTGGGAAAGCTCTTTGTGCTCGGTCCCGGGCCTGAGGCCGAGGGCACCTACGAGAGCGATGTCTTCGACGCCAAGATTTTCTCGCGCTGGGGACGCGTCGAATTCCGCGGCATTGGCAATGTGGATCTCTACGCCCGCAGTGGCAACGTAGATAATCCCGACCGCAACTGGAGCCCGTGGAAGAAAATCGACCTCGGCAAAAACGACGAGACCGGAATTCCCGCAGCTCGTTACGCCCAGTGGAAGGCCGTGCTGCACGCGGGAAACACAGCTCCAAACGTTGACAGCGTCGCCTTGAATTACTTGCCCAAGAACGTCGCTCCGGAGATCGATGATGTCACCGTGCAGGTCGCCGTAAAGTATCAACCTCAGCCCAAAACCACGGGCATCGGCCTGGGATCGGATTCGTCGAGTCTATCTTCAGGAACACATTTCGAAGCTCCGCCGCCCAGTTCGCATGATCGCGATTCCATCGGTGTGAAATGGAGTGCGCACGACGAGAACGACGACCAACTTATTTACTCCATCTACTACCGCGGCGATGGCCAGACACGTTGGCTCCTTCTCAAAGATGACATTACTGACAAAGCGTATTCCTTCGACGCCAGCCTGCTACCCGACGGCGGCTACACCGTGAAGGTGGTCGCCTCCGACGCGACCTCCCACTCGCCGGGCGAAGCCTTGACGGCGTCGAAAGAGAGCCGCCGCTTCGAGGTCGACACAACCCCTCCGCGAATCGAAAATCTGGCCGCCACTCTCGAGGGCGACGGGGTTCACGTTACGTTCCGCGCAGTGGATGGTTTTTCTCCCCTCAAACGCGCCGAATATTCGGTCGACGCGGGCGATTGGAAGTATGTCGAGCCGGTTGGCCAACTCTCCGACGCAAAGACCGAGAATTACGATTTCAAAGCCACTTCCGAAGCGGCGAAAGAAGATGGATCTTCTTCAGAGCATGTGGTGGTCGTACGCGTTTACGACCGCTACGACAATATGGGGGCAGCCAAGACCCTGATACCGCAGAAGTAGTTTTTCCGAACTCGAGTTGCGTGCAGCCCCGGGGATGCGTGCGGTCCCGGAGATACGCACCGTACCGTGGAAGAGCGGCGCTTCAGCGTCGCGTAAAGCGCCCACAATCAGCGCGGGCTTTAGCCCCGGTGGTCGTATCTTGCGGCGAGCGCTTTCCTGCAGCCTGCTAATGCATTTCTTCCGCTGCCTCCGAAGCTTCCTCTTCGACCTCAGTGTTTATCGCGCTGAGTGCGCCCGTACGCCGCAAATCCGGAAACATCCACGCCCAGAGCGCAATCACCACCAGCGTTCCCACGCCTCCCAGCACCACTGCCGGAACCGTGCCAAACCATTGCGCCGTCAGTCCAGATTCGAACTGCCCGAGTTCATTCGATGTCCCGATAAAAACCATGTCCACTGCCATCACTCGCCCGCGCATTTCATCGGGCGTTCGCAGCTGCACCAGCGTCGCGCGGATGATCACGCTGATCATGTCTGACGCCCCAAGAAGGACCAGTGAGACCAGCGACAGCACAATGCTATGCGATACCCCAAACAGAATCGTGAGCACACCGAACCCCGCCACCGACCACAGCAGTGTCGGCCCGGCGCGCCCGCGCAGCGGTCGATGAGCCAATGCCACGGCCATCACCGCGGCCCCCACTCCAGGAGCGGTCCGCAACAAACCCAGTCCCCACGGTCCGGTGTGAAGAATGTCGCGCGCGTAAACTGGAAGCAGTGCCACCGCTCCGCCGAGCAACACCGCGAACAAGTCCAAAGAGATTGCCCCCAGAATCAACTTCTCACGCCAGATAAAGTGCAATCCTGCGAAGACTGTCTTCACCGTCATCGGCTCGCGCCGCCGCGCTTGCTGCCGCGCCTTGATGCGGAACGTGGAAACCAGCGCACCTAGGGCGGTCAACATGGCGGCCGCGTAAACCGCCGATGGACCGTGAAAAGCCGCGTATAGAATCCCACCAAGGGATGGCCCCAGAATCGTAGCCGCCTGAAACGTGGTTGCGTTCCATGCCACGGCATTGGGGAAGTGTTCTTCCGGAACCAGTTGCGGCAAAATCGAGCGGCTGGCGGTCCCGTTAAACGAGCGCACCACGCCCAGCAAAATCAGCACCACATAAATGGGACGCACCGCATGCGTGCCCCGCTCCGCCAGTACCAGCAAAAGGCCAGAACATAACGCGAAGCCCGCATAGCAGGCGCCCAGCACTTTGCGCCGGTCGAATCGGTCCGATGTATGGCCGGAAACCAGAAACAGCAGGATGCCCGGCAAGAATTGCGCCAATCCCACTAACCCCAGGTCAAGAGCGCGCTTGGTGATGTCATAGACCTGCCATCCCACGGCGACCGCCTGCATCTCGACCGCGGCCACGATCAGAAAACGCGCTATCTGGAACAGCACAAAGTCCGGATGCGTAAACGCTATGCGTCCAGCTCTGGAGTCGGCGGGGGCGGACATTGATCTTCTAATTTGCCATAGAAACAGCCCACTTGCATGAGCAGCGCAACTGAGCAGATAAAATCTACTGATGCAAATGTTGCGAACCGTCGGCTGGATCGCCTGCGTCGTTTACTCTACGATCCCCGCCTTCTGGCTGCTGATTCACCCGCGTGCAGAATATTGGCGCTCGCGCCGGAGATCGCCGTACAAAATACTCCTGCCCGTCTGGATGGCAATGTGGGTAGCCGTGACAGTAGTAACAATCCCGTGGCGCGGGTTTCTGCTCTACAGAAATAATCTAACCTGGTTTCCCGCAGCCGCACTGTTCTGCGCCGGCTTGCTGCTCTACAAACTCTCTCACCACCAGTTCACCCTTGCCGCGCTGGGCGGACTGCCTGAGGTCCTAGGCGGACGCAACCAGCAGCGCCTGGTGACGACAGGCATTCGCGCCCGCGTACGCCATCCCGTTTATCTAGGCCATCTCTGCGAGATGCTGGCATGGAGTGTAGGCACCGGACTGGCAGTCTGCTGGATGCTGACGGCATTCGCGCTCGTGACCGGCGCAGTAATGATCAAGATGGAGGATAAAGAACTGGAGACCCGCTTCGGCGAAGACTATCGTCTGTATCGCTCAACCGTGCCCGCGGTTCTGCCAAGAATAATGCTGTGAGCAGATCAACCGAAGCGGCCTCAACTCTGCGTTCTCCGCGTCCGTCCTCAGCTCCCTCCGCGTTGAAGCTCTTTATTTTGCCTGAATCCGGACACAGTGAAGAGACGCTGGTTATAATCCGACTTGGCTGAAGATGAGAGCTGACGGCCGAAAGCTCCATGCCTTTCGAACTCTTTATCGCGACACGCTACCTGCGCGCCAAGTTGAGGCGCTTTGCGGGCGCTAGCCCGCAGCCGAAATCCCGAGCAACGCGAGGGACTCGCAGATGAGGTTCGAACTATTTGTCGCGTCACGATACTTGCGTGCGAAAAGACGCCAAGCCTTCATCGGCATCATTACCGGTATCTCCATTGTCGGAGTAGCCGCGGGCGTCGCCTCGCTTATCGTCGCCCTCGCCATCAACAACGGTTTTCGCCAGGATTTGCAGGAGCGCCTCATCGGATCCACCTCGCACATCAGCCTGCTGCGCGTGGCCGACGACGGAATCAAAGATTGGCCTCCGCTGCTCGAACGCCTTTCCAAACAGCCGCATGTGGTCGGTGCCGCACCCGCAATTTTTGAGCAAGTCCTCATCTCTCGCGGACCTCGTGCCCGCGGCGCCGTCCTCAAGGGCATGATTCCGGCGGATGAGCGCAAGATCGGTGATCTGCTCAATACAATAAAAGAGGGTTCAGCGGACGCCCTCGAAAAAACCCCATCCGCCCCAGATGAAAATCATGTGGGGACGGCCGCCTCGGCCGTCCCAGAAGCGTCAGCGACCACAGAAGATTCTCCTGACGCCTTGGCTGGCGTCCACGCCCGCGTCGCCGCCATGCCCCCAATCATTCTCGGCAAAGACATGGCCGACAATCTGGGCGCCACGGTCGGTTCCGTCGTCCTCGTCACCAGCCCGCAAGGCGAACTCACCCCCTTCGGCATGGTCCCGAAATACAGCCGCTTTCGCGTGGTGGGAATCTTCAACTCCGGCTTCTACGATTACGATTCTTCCTGGGCCTTCACGCGGCTCTCCGATGCTCAACGCCTGTTCGGTCTTGGCGATCTCATCTCCGTTATCGAGTTCAAAATCGACGACATCTACAAAGCCGACACCTTTTCGCGCGAACTCGAAGACGCGGCTGGTAAAGGTTTCATGACCACCAACTGGATGGAGCAGAACAAAGCTCTGTTTCACGCCCTGCGCCTTGAGCGCCTGGTCACTTTCATCACCATCGGCCTGATCGTCTTCGTCGCCGCTCTGAACATCCTGATCTCCCTGATTATGATGGTCATGGAAAAAACCAAGGATATCGCCGTATTGATGTCGATGGGCACACGCAAATCGCAAGTGCGAAACATCTTCATCGCGCAGGGTGTTCTGATAGGGGTGATTGGCACGGCGATCGGCCTCCTGCTCGGCTATGCCATCTCCTACGCCGGAGGCCACTACCACATCATTTCACTCTCACCCGAGGTCTACTCCATCGACTACGTCCCGTTCGCCCCGCGTCCCATGGATGGCTTACTGGTAGCGCTCGTAGCTGTCGGAGTTTCCTTCATTGCTACGCTCTATCCGTCATGGTCCGCCGGCAGAACTCTCCCCGCGGAGGCCTTGCGGTACGAATAAGCGGGGCGAATGAGTCGCTCGCACCGGGAACTTTCTTCCCGCTGCCGCCGTACAATTAAATGGAAAGAAAAGAAGGAGGTCTCATCATGTTCACTTTCCTCCTGTGGTGCATCCTCTTCGTGGTCTGCTGGCCCCTGGCCCTGCTGGCGCTGGTCGCCTACCCATTCATCTGGCTATTGCTATTGCCGTTCCGCATCCTCGGAGTCGCGGCCCACGGAGTGCTGGAGATTATCTACATCGCCATCACCCTGCCGTTCCGCTTGCTAGCAGCGCCCTTCCGCATCTAGGCAGCGGCGGAGCTTTAGATTTTGGGTGGCGCAGCGCTTCCAGCGCTGCGATAGAGTGCCACTAGATTGAATGGACTTTTAGCCCCTGAGGTTCGCCTGGCAGAGCCCCTACTAGCTCTCCATCACCTTCAACTCCTCACTCACCATCAGCCTGGCGTCGGTCGCACGCTGCACATCCTCCACCGTCAATCCGGGAGCCACTTCCTCCAGCACCATCCCCCACTCTCTCACTCGGATGTACGCCATCTCCGTCACAATCGTATCAACCACTCTCACGCCAGTCAGCGGCAGCGTGCACTTCTTCAAAATCTTCGGCGTACCGTCCCGCGTCGTATGCTCCATCGCCACCACCACGCGCCGCGCCCCGGCCACCAGGTCCATCGCCCCGCCCATCCCCTTCACCATTTTTCCCGGGATCATCCAATTCGCCAGGCTCCCCGTCTCATCCACTTCCATCGCCCCCAGCACGCTCAAATCAATGTGCCCGCCACGGATCATGGCAAACGAATCGGCGCTCGAAAAATATGAGGTCCCCGCCATCTCGCTCACCGTCTCCTTGCCCGCGTTGATCAGGTCGGCGTCTTCCTGACCCTCCACCGGATACGGCCCAATCCCCAGCATCCCATTCTCCGACTGCAAAACCACTTCAATCCCCGGCGGAACATGATTCGCAATCAGCGTAGGCATCCCGATCCCCAGGTTCACATAAAACCCATCCCGCAACTCGCGCGCAATCCGATTCACAATCCGCTCGCGCTTCTCCACATCTTTACCGACTTTGTTCATAAATCTCTCTAGTTGTCATCCTGAGCGCAGGTTGCGGTTCGCGAAGCGAAGCACAGCCGCAGTCGAAGGATCCCTTTCGCCGCGATCTAACCAGGGCTCATCAAGGTGTTCTCTCGGTACCCGGTACTCGCGACTAGATCGCTTTCCTCACCGTCCGTCTCTCAATGCGCTTCTCGTACAGTTCCCCTTGGAAAATCCGTTTCACGTAGATCGAAGGCGTATGAATCGAATCCCCGTCCAGTTCTCCCACGTCCACCAACTGTTCAACCTCCGCAATCGTCACCTTCGCAGCTGTCGCCATCATGGGATTAAAATTCCGCGCCGTCTTCCGGTACACCAAATTCCCCACCCGGTCGCCTTTCCACGCCTTCACAAACGCGAAATCTGCTTTCAACCCATGTTCCATCACGTAAGTCCGCCCATCGAACTCGCGCGTCTCTTTTCCTTCCGCAACAATCGTGCCCACGCCGGTCGGCGTGAAAAACGCCGGAATCCCCGCGCCCCCCGCCCGGATCCTTTCGGAAAACGTCCCCTGCGGCACCAGATCAAGATGAATCTTCCCCGTCAGCACCATCTCTTCCAGCAGCTTGTTCTCGCCGACGTACGTCCCAATGTGATGCACAATCTGTCCCGCCGCCAGCAGCAGCCCGTTCCCCAACCCGTCTACCCCAACGTTATTACTGATGGTCGTCAGATTCTTCGACCCCTTCCGCACCAGCGCGCGAATCAGATTCTCCGGAATCCCGCACAGTCCAAACCCGCCAATCATGATGACGGCGCCGTCGTCCACATCGCAAATCGCCTCATCCGCACTAGCCACAACCTTGTTCATAGCGCAAGAATTCTAAACGAAATCCGCCGCGGATACACAGCAGCATTGCACGCGTAAGCCCTGTCATCCCGAGCGCAGCGAAAGCCTGGCCTGAGCGAAGTCGAAGGGGACCCATGCAACAGACGCCACCGCTGGCTGAGCGTCTCCGCCACCGCTCGGATTCGTCAGGTAAGTCACTCTTTCTTCCCCGGACTCTTCTTCAGCCCATGCGCCAACTCAAATTCCTCCGCCAACTGCCGCGTCGCCAGATTTTCGCGAATATGCCCCAGCCGCTGCTCCACCTTCAACAGCGCATCTCCAATATTCTTTCTGTTACTGATCGCAATATCTCGCCACATCGAATACGGGCTCGCCGAAATCCGCGTCATCTCCCGCAGGGCGCGCCCACCGGCCGGAAGCAACGGCGCCTCTTCTCCAAACTCCTCCACCAGCGCCGCCGCCAACGCTGTCGAGATCATCTGTGGCAGGTGGCTGATCCACGCACATAGCCGGTCGTGATCCTCCGGCGGCAACATCGCAACCCGCGCTCCAATCTGATCAATCCACCCCACAAATTCCGCGAATAATCCTTCATGCAAGGTCTGTCCTGGCAGCGGCGTCAAGAACCACACCGCATTCTGGAACAAGTCGGCGTCCGCGTAATCCACGCCACTGTGCTCCTTCCCCGCCATCGGATGCCCAGCCAGAAATCGATGCCGCGCATTTTTCCCAAACACATTCAGCGCCTGCTTCGCTACCGCCGCCTTCGTACTTCCCACGTCTGTCAGCAACGTAGTCGCGGGGAGCGCCGGACCCAACCGCCCGATCAAGTCCACTATGGCGAGAACGGGCGTCGCCAGCACCACCAGCTGACTGCCGCGGACCGCGTCCGCCGGCTCGCAGAATCCGTTGTCAACCACCCCGCACATCTTCGCCCGCTTCAGTGCCGATTGCCGGTCGCACCCTACAATGCGCCCCGCAAACCGCCGCTTCCGCAGCGCCAGCGCAAACGACCCGCCGATCAGCCCCGTCCCAACAATCGTGATTTGCCGAATCGGCATATGAAAATCTCACCACAGAGTCACAGAGCTACAGAGAACAAAACAAAGTCTTAGGATGTTCAACCTCGCCTGGGATATAGGAATAAGAAAGAGTGAAGTCAGGTCCAGCTTTCGCAGCTACTTTTCTCTGTGTCTCTGTGCCTCTGTGGTGAAAAGGGGTTAAGCAATCTTCCTCCCCACCGCCGGCGCAATCATCCGCAACTCGTCCATCAACTTCGCGAACTGTTCTGGAAACAGCGATTGCGCCCCGTCCGACCATGCCTTATTCGGATCGCAATGCACTTCAATCAGCAACGCATCCGCTCCCGCCGCCACTGACGCCCGCGCCATTGGCGCCACCTTGTCGCGCCGTCCCGTTCCATGCGACGGATCGGCCGTCATCGGAAGATGCGACAGTTTGTGGATAATCGGAATCGCCGATATATCCATCGTGTTCCGCGTGTAGGTCTCAAACGTCCGAATGCCGCGCTCGCACAAAATCACATCATAGTTCCCGCCCGCCATAATGTACTCGGCCGAGAGCAGCAGTTCCTCGATGGTCGCTGCAATCCCGCGCTTCAGTAGCACCGGCTTCCGCACCTTTCCCAGCTCGCGCAGCAGATTGAAGTTTTGCATGTTGCGCGCTCCCACCTGCAAGATGTCCACATACGGCAGCATCATCGGGATCTGCGCAATCTCCATCACCTCGCTGATCACCAGCAACCTAAATTTCTCGCCTGCTTCGCGCAGCAGCTTCAACGCATCTTCACCATGCCCCTGAAAAGAATAGGGAGAGCTCCGAGGCTTGAACGCTCCACCCCGCAGCACGCGCGCCCCTGCCTTCGACACCGCTTCCGCCGTCGCAAAGAGTTGTTCCCGCGATTCCACCGAGCACGGCCCCGCCATCACCACCACTTCATTTCCGCCAATCCCAATTCCATTCGCCAGCTTCACCACCGTCCCCTCGGGACGAAAACTCTTCCCCGCCAGCTTGTACGGCGAACTGATGCGATGGACCTCCTGCACTCCCGGCAACAATTCCAGGTTGCGAATATCAAACTCAATCCCCGCTCCCACCGCGCCCAGCACGGTTTGCCGTGCTCCCGTCGACCGGTGCACCTCAAACCCCAGCTTCACCAGGTGCTCAATCACCTGCTGAATCTGCCCCTCATCCGCCACATCCTGCATCGCCACAATCATAGGAAAATCACCGATACCGCCCACTCAATCATTTACTTCCGAATCCAACTCGGTCTCGCTCTTCGCTATATCCACCTTCGTCACAATCTCTGCCTTCTGAATATTCCGCATCACATCCATGATCCGCTCAAAAATCCTGACCAGATCCCGCCCTGGCAGCGGACCTCGATTCATCTCCTGAACATTCTCAAACACAATCCGCTCCCGCTCCGGCTCATAAATCGGCAAATTCGTGTCCCGCTTCAGCCGCCCAATCTCCACCGCCGCACGCGCCCGCTCGCTCAGCAACTCCACCAGCCGCCGATCAAGCTCATCAATTTTCTTACGCCAATCCGCAATGTCCATGACGTTCTTTTTCCGACCTGTCATCCTGAGCGAAGGTTGCGCTTCGCGAACGCGAAGCACAACCGCAGTCGAAGGATCCCTACCCCGTATATGCTGGGCGGATTTCGAAGTCCTCCCTAGCCGACCAACTTCCTCACAAATTCTCCCACAGCCTCCGCTTCCCTTCCCCGATTCCGCTCAATCCTCTCCACAATCGCGCTGCCCACCACCACCGCGTCCGCAAACTTACCAACTTCGGCAAACTGCTCCGCATTCGAAATCCCAAACCCAACGGCAACCGGCAACTTGGTCACGCGCCGCAACCGTCGTACCAGTTTCTGCGCATCGTCCGCCAACCGCTGCCGCACGCCCGTCACTCCTGTCCGCGATACCGCATACACAAATCCTCGCGATACCTCCGCAATGCGCTTCAACCGCTCATCCGGACTCGTCGGCGCCGCCAGAAATACCGGTGCCAGATCATACGCCTTCATCGCCCGCAAATATTCACCTGCCTCTTCCACCGGCAGATCCGTTACCAGCACCCCGTCCACTCCCGCATGCCGCGCTACCATGCAGAACTTCTCCATCCCCATCCGCAATATCGGATTCAAATAAGAAAACACCACGAGTCCCGTGGATTGCGCATGTTGCCGCACATCCGCCGCCAGCATTAACACCTGCGCCAGGCAAGTCCCGTGCTTCAGCGCCCGCTCGCTCGCCCGCTGGATCACCGGACCATCCGCCACCGGATCGCTGAAAGGCACGCCCAATTCAATCACGTCCGCCCCTGCCTCAATGGCAGCCAGCACCACCGCCCGCGTAGTGACGAGATCCGGATCGCCGCACGTCACATACACCACCAACCCAGGCTTCTTGTAAAAGGTCAAAGGCATTTTGTCATTCTGAGCGAAGGTTGCGATTCGCGAATGCGAAGCGCAACCACAGTCGAAGAATCCCTTTCACGCCCTCACTGCCCGCGACCACGCCAGGCATTTCAGCGACTCACTCCCAAACAATTTGTCATTCCGAGCGGAGCGAGGAATCTGCTGTCTCCTCCAATTCAATCACTCAATCCAACTTCAAATTCTCCCGCATAATCCCAATATCCTTATCCCCGCGCCCTGAAACATTCACGATCACCACATCCGACTTCTTCATCTTGGGTGCGCGCTTCACCACTTCCGCAACGGCATGCGCCGATTCCAGAGCCGGAATAATTCCCTCCGTCCGCGCCAGCAAAGTCGTCGCCTCCAGCGCCTCTGCATCCGACGCCGGAACATACTCTGCCCGGCCGGCATCTTTCAACGCCGCATGCTCCGGCCCAATCGAGGGATAATCCAGCCCCGCCGAAACCGAATGCGTGTTCGCAATCTGTCCCGCCGAATCCTGTAGCACGTAAGAATAGGTTCCCTGCAAGACTCCCGGAGACCCTCCCCTAAACCGCGCCGCATGTTCGCCCAGCGCTTCGCCGCGACCGCCCGCCTCCACTCCAATCAAGCGAACCTTCTTGTCCTTTATAAACTCATAGAAAATTCCGATCGCATTCGATCCCCCACCCACGCACGCAATCACCGCCGCCGGTAGTTTGCCCTCGGCCTTCAAAATCTGCGCCCGCGCCTCCCGCCCGATCACGCGATGAAAATCCCTCACCATCGTCGGATACGGATGCGCCCCCAGCACGCTCCCCAACAAATAATGCGTAGTCCGCACATTCGTCACCCAATCGCGCATCGCCTCGTTGATCGCGTCCTTCAACGTCCGCGATCCCGATTCCACCCCTCGCACCTCCGCTCCCAGCAAGCGCATGCGAAACACATTCAACTCCTGCCGCCGCATGTCTTCGGTCCCCATGTACACCACGCACTCAAACCCCAGCAGCGCGCAAACCGTAGCCGTAGCCACCCCGTGCTGCCCCGCGCCGGTCTCCGCGATCACCCGCCGCTTGCCCATGCGCTCCACCAGGAGCGCCTGCCCCAAACAGTTATTGATCTTGTGCGCTCCGGTGTGCAGCAAATCTTCACGCTTCAAATAAATCTTCGCCCCGCCCAGCTTCTCGGTAAGCCGCCGGGCAAACGTCAATGCCGTAGGACGCCCCGCATAAGTCCGCAGCAACTCCTCCAGACGCCGCTGAAACTTCGGATCGCGCTTCGCCTTCTCATACTCCCGCTCCAACTCCTCCAGGGCCGCCATCAAAGTCTCCGGCACATACCGCCCGCCGTAAACCCCAAACCGCCCCGGCTCCTTGCCTGTCATCCCGAGCGCAGCATCACCTTTGCGGAGCAAAGGTGATGCGGAGTCGAGGGACCTGCTTTTCCTTGCCTGAGATAGAACCTTCGCCGTTACCACGCTCACGCACTCCTCTCCGCCGCCCGCACCGCCTTCACAAACGCCCGCATTTTCTCCGGATCCTTCTTCCCCGGCCTAGTCTCCACTCCCGAAGCCACATCCACTCCCCAAGGCTTGAGAGTCCTAATCGCCGCACCGACATTCTGCGGTGTTAGCCCACCCGCAATGACAACCGGGATGGTCCTGCTCATTGCGCTCACTGGCTGTGCCGCGTTGTCCCAGTCGAACGCAGTTCCCGTTCCGCCTGGATGCTGTGAGTTTCCTGAATCGAGGAAAACGGCGCTGGTGCGCCTCAGAAACTCCTCCGAAAAGAAGAATCCAAAACTCTCCTCAGACGTGACTCGTTGACCTGGCATTGCCACAAACATCCGGCACTGAACGTTCTGGACGAAATCAGTCAACGACCCCGGCCCGTCCCCAGAGCTGGGATACACCTGCACCGCGCTCAACTCGGCTCGCTCCGAAATACTGCTCACCTGCTCCGCAGATTGACCCACAAACACTCCGATCTTCTCCACCCTCTCCGGCAGCTTCTCCACAATCTCCCGCGCCGCCTCAACCGTAATGTTCCTCGGACTCTTCTCATAAAACACAAACCCCACCGCATCCGCCCCGGCCTCAACCGCGGTCAGTGCATCCTCCAAACTCGTCATTCCACAAATCTTCACCCAAGTCATCAGATTCCTAAACTGTCATCCTGAGCGAAGGTTGCGCTTCGCGAACGCGAAGCACAACCGCAGTCGAAGGATCCCTACAACTCAGCACAGGCCGCCGGGTGCCGGGTGCCCAATGTGTAGCTTCCTTTGCGAGACGTGGGGATTTCCTACCGTCCGCTCGGTACTCGGTACTCGCTACTCGGCACTCGCATCAGCTCCCGCAAAGCTTCTCCAGGGGAATCCGCCCGCATCAACGACTCTCCAATCAAAAACGCCTGATACCCCGCCGCCCGCAGCCGCGCAATATCCTCTCCCGAGCGAATTCCGCTCTCCGCGACTCGCACCACATTCTCCGGAAGCCGCTCCGCCAGCCCGAACGCCGTTTCCACATCCACCTTGAACGTTCGCAGATCGCGCGTGTTCACGCCAATCAAGTCGCATTTCGCATCCAAAGCCCGCTGCAACTCTTCCTCATCATGCACTTCACACAACACATCCAACCCATGCGAGCGAGCACCCAACGCCAGCCTGGTTAACTCCTCCTGCGATAAAGCCGCCACAATCAGCAACACCGCATCCGCCGAATTCGCCCGCGCTTCTAACAATTGAAACTCATCCACGATAAAATCCTTGCGCAGACACGGAATCTTCACCGCCGCAGAGGCCAACCGCAAATTCTCCAGCGACCCTTGAAAGAACTCTTCGTCCGTCAGCACCGAGAGCGCCGCCGCTCCCGCCGCCTCCAATTCCTTCGCCAGCTTTTCCACGTAAAACTCCGCCCGAATCAATCCCTTCGACGGGGACTTTTTCTTCAACTCCGCAATCACCGCCACGCCAGCTCTGCTCGTTTCCTCCAGCACCCGCCGAAACCCGCGCGGCACATGCTGTTCCGCCCGCCGCTCCAACTCTCGGAGATCGGATCCATCTTTTGCCTCAATCACTTTCCGCCGCGTCTTCGCCACTATCTGATCGAGAAATGCATCCATACAGGGTCCTGCAATTATAGAAGACTGACGCTCCAACCCTGGTCACCCGCCCCAAAACACGCTAAAAAACAAAGCCTCCGCCACCCTTGCGGGCGGCGGAGGCCAAGGCTTAAGCCGCTCCAGCTTTTACTTCACTGCAGCTACTGTGGGGTTGAAGGCATCCGCGAACGCTTTCCCGTTCGGCGTTCCCATCCCGGTTACGTTATCCCAGCCCACTTTCGTGTGCAGCGCAGACGAAGTGTTGCAGGGCGATCCGTCGAAATCAGTGCTGGGCAGCGCTGAGCAGTCTGTCCCGAATGAGATTACCAACTCTGTGTAATCTAAATAGGGATAGTCCCATATCGCGCTGACAAACTTTGCGGGCGCCGCCGACGTCCCGGGCGGGAACCCGCCCGCGCCCAACACCTCACTCGCGGTATAGTTATTGGTCACTGTAGACTCTCGAATCGAGGCAGTCACGTTGGTTTTTGAGCCAACCGGAACGACATCGGTGATCGCTCCCGGCGGCAACGAATACAAGTACTGTGCGGCTTGGCCAAGAGGCACTCCCGCTTCCTGATTGGCAATCGCCCACAGTGCGGAGAACATCGGGCAAGCCACGCTCGTCCCGCCCCACACCTGCCAAACCTGTTCCGGAAGCTGCCCCGGAACGCTGATTAGAATCGCCACTCCCGTGAACGGGTCCGCCAGCCACGAAATATCGGGAAGTTGCCGATACTTCCCCGGCAGACTCTTCTGGAAGGCAGGCTTGGGGAACCCGCCCAGGCAGACCTCGGTGGTGTTTGGGGGAGTACCCACGAACTCTTGGAAGGCGCAATTGCTCTGGCCTCCGCCCGATCCAGCATAGAACCCGAAGTCCTCCGGCGGATCGGGAATAAACCCCTCATCGGTCAGCAGAACTTCGTTGTTCCCCCACCCCGCCTGCCACGCAATTGAGTTGTCCGCCTTCAACGCCAGGCTTACTCCACCCACCGCGGTCGCCCACGGCGAATCAGCCGGAGCACTTACAGTGGCCGGAATTCCGTAAACCGTAAAGTCGCCGTCGTCTGCCGAAGAGAAGTTGGTGGAGATTCCCGAGATTGCCGCAACTTCGGAAATCAGGTTTTCGTTCGCCAGTTCCGAAGCTGGGGTTTCGGATTCTGGTGAACCATAGCTGCCCGAAACTGAGTTGCCCAGCCCATAGTTCACCGCGAAGTACTCGGCCTCGTTCACATCCTGGAAGCTCGCCGAGGGCGGAACTACCAGGTCGATGTTCGCCATGGGAGCAACGGCATGCGACCACTCGACATCGATGTTGATTTCCACCGAATCGGGAGCCTCGCACAGGCTCGGCGTCGGGGTGTAGATGATGTTGAAGTTCGACGAACTCAGCAGCGGCAATCCAAACATCGCCGAGAACGCATTCGCGTCATTCTGAATGGTCGGCGACCCGCACCAGTCGAGAATCACAATGGTCTGTCCCTGCCCTTGGAATCCTTCAGCGTACAGTCCCGTCAGATTATAGGCAGTCTGGATCGGCCCTGGCGTATAAGCGCAACCCGCGCTGGTCAGGCTCTGCAGATTTAAGTGATTCCCCTTGTAGGTCCCGATGGGTAACGAACCGTCGTTGTCGCTAGAGAATACATCCGTCACTACTCCGTCGAAGCAGTCCGGAGTAAAGAAACTCGAAGGCGGCGCCAATGCTGGCTTCACGCCAGCCGACCCGCTCTTCCCAAAATTCGTCGGTCGGGCCATCAGCGGATGCTCATAAGTCCCCGTGTCCAGTCCCGAAACCGACTTCACCAGCGGACCCGCAGCTCCTTCTACGTAAGGATCGCTCGCGTTGGCACGGATGACCTTATCCCGCACCTGGTAATTGTTGAGTTGTACCTGGAACGCCTTCTCCACGTCCCCCACCGTACCTCGCGCCCTTACAAAGAAATTGTCGCCACCCACCTTCACCACTTTCAGGTTGTGCGATTCAAAAAATTCCTGCACCGTTTTTGCCTCTTCCGCCGTCGGCGCAAACCGCGCCGCAATTTGTGCCCGGGTCAGCCAGTGACGGTAGTTGGGCGAGGTGCGATCATACAAATCCCTCGCCAGCGCATCCATCTCCCCACGGTTATGCGGGTTCAGCCAGATGCTCACCTCAATTGTCTTCGACGGATCTTCCGTCCCTAGGTTCTTCGCCGTCGCCACGTAGCTGGGTGTGTTGTGTGCAACAAACCGTCCGAGAGCCGCATTGGCCGGCCGAACCGCGCATAGGGTTAGGGTCAGTACAACAAGGCTCAGCCCCATCGTCCTCATTCGGTCGAAGTGGGCTGAGGGGTACAACGCTGTCTTCTCCTGGTACATTGTTCCTCCTAGGACTTTACCTCTGCGAATCTGAGTAAGCTGATCCAGACCATTAGTGATGGCCTGCACCCGCTCTAACCGCCATTGGAAGCGGCAGACTTCAATTTCAATTCGGCTGCCTGAATCCAGCGTCGCTGCTGCGCTGCGTGTCGCAGCAATTCTGGATCCTCCCCAAAAGAATCACGACATCCTAATGGCTTTGCCCAAGAAAGACAATAAGTCCGAAGACTCTCCCATTTTTTCGACCGGATCTCAGCTGCCCAAAGAGTCGCACTCAGATTTCCCGCCCACCATCCTACTGGCAAACGCTCTCGATCTCCTTGTAAGGCTTCTCCGCGTGCTCCGGATCCTTGATCCCTTTCACCTGCATCATCTGGTCCAGCAGCGTGCCCGCGTCATGCAACCCAACATCCGGATCGCTCTCATACGCCGCATCGCTCTGCGCCTCTTCCAGCGTCACCAGCTTGAATCCTTTTTTCTTCAACAGCTCCAGCGCATCCGGCAGAATCGTGCTGCTGTACGCCCCCAGGTGCATCAACAGCACGTAGCTGATCTCCCGCCCGTAAACCAACTTCGCCTGCTCCCGCCCCAAATCGAGAAATTCCGACGCCGTACTCAAATAACTCGACCTCAACCACTCCATCGACTTCGCATCGTTCTTCGCCACGCACCGCGCATACGCCGTGTTCCACAAGTAGTCCTCCCAATCCAGCGTCACCTGCGCAATCCTGTACCCATGCGCCTTTAAAAAGGCTCGCACCGCGCGCCGCTTCTCCACCGTGTCGCCCTCATGCAGATACGGATAGCGAAACCAGTGCCAGTCATTCGCTTCTTCTTTTAGCAACTCCAGCACCGGCTCATTCTCCTCAATCTCCCGCTCGAATGCCTCAGCCGTGTTCTGCTCCAGATCCATGTGCGAATAAGTATGATTTCCCACCGGCTCCGCCGCCGCCCACAGCTTCAGCGCTTCGGCGCCATCTGCATTCGCCTCCAGCTTTTTCGCATTGATGAATCCATACACCGGAGGCACGTGCCGTTTCTTCAGGATCTCCAAAACATGCTTCGTAGTCTCCGCCCGCGTCACCCCTGGCGGCAGCAATCCATTCAGCGGCAAATCGTCAAAAGTAATCGCAAGCTTCTGCGCAGCGCAAATCTCCGCGAGCCCAAGAAAAAAGACGAACAGCACGCCGATCGAGCAAACCAGATTCTGATTTTTCATGCCAAGAGTTTACTTCACCCGGCGGGCGCGCAACCTACGTGCAGTAACGTGGAAGAGCGGCGCTTCAGCAGCCTGCCCTGAGCGAGGTCGAATGGGCCGCGTAAAGCGTCCTACAGTTAACACAGGCTTTCAGCCCGCCTCCGTCGTCGAAGCTCAGACTCGACCTTGCCCCACCTTTGGCCGACCGGTTCATCTTGGGTTTCCCCATCGATTACGGCCCGGTACTTCTCCTCATGCCCTTCGGATTCCCCTCACGGTGGATACCCTGCCCTCCGAAGTACTGCCAGCAGTGGCTCTAGCTCCGTCTTGGCTGTATCCAGCTTTCGCTTTCGTGCCCGTTTAGACATCTGCATACCTTCTGCCTTCTTCGGCCAGCGAGGAATTACCCCCGCTTTTGGATATGGCGCCCCTCATTTGAGCGCCAGAGGGACTTCAACCCTCCTGGACAACGTGCTGCTCAGCACGCGCTTCGCGTACTCCGCTTTGGCTTGCTTCAGGATGGGGATGTCGGGGTCGGCGTCTTTCCAGAGTGTGAGGAAATTTTTGTAGGCGGCGAGCGCCCGGACGCGGGCAGCGTCGGCATCGGCTCCTTGTGAAGTTCTCGACTGCAAGGGCATTCGCACGCGCACTCCCAGATGTGCCAACGCCCCCGTCCAGCAATTCCACACCATGCCGCTGTGTTCGAGAATCTTCTGGAACTCGGCGGCGGCAGCACTGCCCTGCCCCGCCGCCGCTTGCGCGTCGTCTGAGCCGCGCGCCGAAATCCCGAGCCCAACGAGGGAAACCGTAGCCTACCAAACGCTATTTCTTCTTTGGTGCCATCGAAGGGACTCGAACCCCCACACCGTTGCCGGTACATGGACCTGAACCATGCGCGTCTGCCAATTCCGCCACGATGGCAATCTTGAATTGCAATGCAGCGGCGGCCGCAAGGCCGCCGAGTCAGGAAGACTAACACTTCTATTTTACAGGCATGTCACACCCTGTCAAACCAACCGCCGCAGTGTCATCCCGAGCAAGCGTTCTTCGCGCAGCGAGGGATCTGGGCGCCCTACCCCAGTTTCGCGGTCATCGAAATCTTCGCATTCAGCACCTTCGATACTGGACAGCCCTTCTCCGCCGCTTCCGCATACTTTTGAAACGTCGCCGCATCCGCACCCGGAACCTTGCCAACTACATCGATATGGCTCGATGTAATCGCCCATCCGGATTCCTGTTTCTCCATGGTCAGCGTCACATTCGTGCTGATGCTCTCCGGCTTCAGATTCGCTCCGCCCAACTGCGCCGACAGCGCCATCGAAAAGCACGCCGCGTGCGCCGCCGCAATCAACTCCTCCGGATTCGTCCCCGGCCCATTCTCAAACCGCGACGTAAACGAATATTGCGTATCCTTCAGCACTCCGCCCGGAGTCGAAATCGTTCCCTTCCCGTCTTTCAGCCCGCCCTTCCACACTGCGCTAGCTTTGCGTTCCATCGCCATCTCCTCATCATGAATAGAAAATTAAATCCTTCTTCATTATTGTAGACGGAGATCGCTCAGCCTGTCAGGTGCAACACCCTCGCGATGCAACTAGAACGATGCAGTCTCAATAAAAATCCGAGCAACTCAAATAAAATCCGCACACCGGACAGCTCAACTTGCACCGGCTCTCCTTCAATTTCTCCGAACAGTTCGGACAAAACTGCTCCGGATACCCCACACACCGTTCCACTTCCACCTGCTTCTCGCCGGCTTGATTTCCCACAATCCGTTCTGGCTCGCTCCCGCTCATCCGCGCAACATATCTCCTGCCGCACCCGCGCACAAGTGGAAATTCATCTTCCTTCTCGGTGTGCTCCTCGTGCCAAAGAACTAACCCTTTTGCGCAGGAGAAATTTGCGCTCGGAAGACTATCCTCCATCACCTCAGTCCCACAAACTTTGCGCCGCAAAATTTTGCGCTTTCCACAGTTTCTTGCGCTAGAATGCTCTAGCACTGAAGAGCGCCGTCCACCCTGACCGCAGACCCGCTCTTTGCCTTCCCCCAGGAGGTAGTAGATGTATCGCTCGTATTCCAATTCCTTGGCGGACTCACATTCGCCCATGGATGTGCAGTCCCTGATTCGCAATCTCGCCCAAGACTTCGTCACCGCTTTCAACACCGGCAACTATGATCAGGGCGCCGCTCTTTTCGCACCCGACGGCGCCCTCATGGCTCCTCACTACGACCTCGCCTACGGCCCCAAGGCCGTCGAGCGTCTCCTCCGCCAGCTCGGCGACGCCGGATATCAGGACCTTCGTCTCGAAACCATTCGCGTCGAATTCTCCGCCGACATGGCCGTGGAGATCGGTCGCTACAACGTCGCCATTCGCCAGCCCGATGGCACCATCCAGGCTGACCGTGGCAAGTACGTCAGAGCCTGGCGCCGGCTCGGTGCGTGGCTCATCGTCGCCGATAGCTGGAGCACCAACCTGCCGCTAGCTCGGTAGGATATCGGCTGCAGGACGGGCGGCGCGCCCGTCCCAGAGATGTTGTCATTCCGAGCGCAGCGAGGAACCTGCTTCCGCCTCCGCCGCCACAGCTCCCGATCCCTTCTCCCAACCAGCCTGAATCTCCACCGGACCCCGCAACAACTCCCACGCCTCCTGATATTTCCCATGCTTCTGCCGCTTGCTCTTCGGCGTAAAGTGCAGACTCAAATTCTTCCTCCCATCACTTCGAACGGAATGATGTACCAGTCATCAATCGGAATCAGCAGCACCGCAAAAAAATCCACCGTCCCCGGAACATACGTTTTCCGCTTCGGCCCCATCACATTCAAGCTGTACCCATCCCCCCGCCGCTTGTAAATCGTCGACTTCACCTGCACCCCGCTGGACCCTCCCCCGTCCCTCCACTCCCGCGTCATACCTCCCCGACTCCCCATACGGCTTCGACACCTTCAACCCATGCTCCAGCGCCAGCATCATGAAGTACATCTCCGCCCACTCTCCACGCTCCTTGCACCCCTTGATCCGCCCACCCATCCTCTTCCGATTCTCCATTCGCTTCCGAAGAGACCACAGAATATCGCGACAGACTGGCTAGACGGCATCGGAAATGTAATCGACCTGCTGTGCGCCTGAGGAATCCGATCTCCTGAAAGTCAGGACGCTCTCAGTTGCATTGAAGGACGCACGATAGTCCCTCGCACTAGGATTGATCCCCGCCATCGTCCGGGAGAGCGGAAAGTCATTCCTTTGCTCAAGTTCCAGTTCACTTGCGGCGCCCATCTCAGTGAGAATGACCGGCAAGTTATTGTGCAAGTCCTTGTAATATGAGTCTTGCACCACGAGAACACACATGCCCCGCGGACGCAGCACTCTACCTATCTTGCTGACCGATGCCGATAGTGATTGGAACTACTGTAGGTGATTCTTGTAGTAGTAGGTGGCGGATGCTTTTGAGCTGTGCTGGTGCAGAGCCCCGAGAAAGCCTAGGCAAGTCTGCCCCCAAGTCGCTGAAATAGCTGGAGCCGCCTTCGGAACCGTCACGCTCCCGATCAGCCCACGCCGCAACTCTTTGAAGCCTGAATTAGAGCCGAAGCCGAGAAGCGACAACTCGGCAGATGTCGCCATTGCATAGTCAATTCTGGTGCAATAAGGCGGCGAGGCTAGAACGAAGTCGACTGAACTCGTTCCGACGACGCGACCTTGAGAATTCGCTCGGCATTCAGGCTAGTGTATTCAGCGGGGTCGAGACACCGTGCCTTAGCCACGACCATCATTCCAGGATTGAGATCGTAGCCGCAGACACTCAGACCCATAGAGGCGGCTGTCGACGTTGTTGTACCGCCACCGTTCCAAGGGTCCAGCACCCACTCGCCTTCGCGGAGCCCGGCGGAGGATAGAGCAGACCGGGCAAAGCGCTCGGAAAAACTCGGATAAAACCTATACCCAGTCGACGAAAAGCTGCCGGCGCCGCGGATCTTAGGATTCTCTATCGCTTCCATGTTTCGAGCTTGCGGTTAAATCTTACGAGCACCCGCTCGTGCTCCCGCAACTTCCGCAGCGGTAGCAACTGCCGTTGCGGGTCATGATGCTGCCGCAGAAGCTGCAACTGGGAGCGTCGCCCAGGTCAATGATGCCGGCCAGCGCGTCGGCGGCGTGGATTCTGCCGTGCCCAGGAGGTATCTGCTGCTCAATATCCATCGAGCTGCCCCCTCCGGGTACCGGCCCTTTACTCGGATCATATACGCCCGGCGCAGACCAAGACTTTGGCCGCAGGTTATCAAACAGCATCTGCTGCTGCCCAGTCAGGAAACGCAACTGCAGCCAGCGGAAGATGTAGTCCATGATCGACTTGGCATACCCGATATCGTCATTTCCCGTCCAGCCGCTGGGCTCAAAGCGCGTGTGCGCGAACTTTTCGCACAACAGCTTAAGCGGCACGCCGTGTTGCAGAGCGATCGAGACGGCACACGAAAAGCTATCCATCAGGCCACTCACCGTCGAACCTTCTTTGGCCATCGTGATGAAGATTTCGCCGGGTTCACCGCTCGGATAAAGCCCGACGGTAAGATAGCCCTCGTGGTCACCCACCTTGAATTTGTGGGTTACGGACATGCGCTCCTCAAGCAGCTTGTGCCGCACGGCGCGCGGAGGCCCGTTGGGGTTATCTTCTTCCTCGTGCGCCGCGGCCGCCGCTACCCGCGCGTCGTCCTTGCTGGAGTTTGCAGTCTTCGTCCCCGCCGCGGAAAGTGGCTGCGACTTCTTGCAGCCGTCGCGATACACCGCGACCGCCTTCAGTCCTAGCTTCCACGCCTGCAGATACGCTTCCATGATGTCTTCGACCGATGCGTTCTCAGGAAGATTGACGGTCTTCGATATCGCTCCGGAGATGAACGGCTGCGCCGCCGCCATCATCCGCAGATGCCCCATGTAAGCAATCGACCGCGTCCCCTTGGCCGGCTTGAACGAACAATCGAAGACGGCGAGATGATCGTCCTTGATGTGCGGCGCGCCCTCGATGGTTCCGGTCGCATCGATGTAACTGACAATCGCATTCGCCTGATCGTGGTCGTAACCCAGCTTGAACAACGCCGTCGGCACCGTCTGATTGACGATCTTAATCATCCCCCCACCCACGAGTTTCTTGTACTTCACGAGTGCGAGATCAGGTTCCACACCAGTTGTGTCGCAGTCCATCATGAAGCCGATGGTTCCGGTTGGCGCGAGGACTGTCACTTGCGAATTTCGGTAGCCGTGTTTTTCTCCGTGGGCAAGGGCTTCGTCCCAGCACTGTTTGCTGGATTCGTAGAGTGGAGTGGGGACGTTCGCTTTGCTTATGTTGTTGACGGACGCGCGGTGCATGCGGATTACGTCGAGGAATGGTTCGCGGTTGATGTACCAGCCGGGGCAGGCTCCGCCGGGCATGGAGGCGCTGCCGAGATTGGTTTCGGCGAGATTCTTTTTTGTGGGTTCGGTGGCGGGCGTTAACGGCTGGCAGAGTTCTGCGATCCTGGAAGATTGCAGATAGGCTTCGCCGCACATGATGGCGGTGACGCAGGCGGCGTAGTCGCGGCCGGCGTCGGAGTCGTAGGGCAGGCCCGCGGCCATTAATAGCGCGCCAAGATTTGCGTAGCCTAAGCCGAGCGGGCGGTAGTCATGCGAGTTGCGCATGATCATTTCCGTCGGATAGCCGGCGTTGTCGACCAGAATTTCTTGCGCGGTGATGAGGACGTCGACGGCGTGGCGATAGGCTTCGACATCGAAAGTGCCGTTGGGCGCGAACTTCAGCAAGTTCAGGCTGGCCAGGTTGCAGGCGGAGTCGTCGAGGAACATGTATTCGCTGCAAGGATTGCTGGCGTTGATGCGGGCAGTGTTCTTCGATGTATGCCAGCGGTTGACGGTGGTGTCGTATTGCATGCCGGGATCGCCGCAGTGCCAGGTGGCTTCGGAAATTTTCTGGAGAAGATATTTAGCTTTGTAGGTTGTCATGACGCTGCCGTCCTGCACCTTCTTGGTGGAGAAATCGGTGTCGCGGATTACGGCGTACATGAAGTCATCGGTGACGCGGACGGAGTTGTTCGCGTTCTGGAAAAAGATGGAGGAGTAGGCGTCGGAATCGGGATGAGAGCCGTCGTATCCCATGGCGACCAGCGCGTGAGCCTTGGCTTCCTCTTTCTGTTTGCATTCGATGAACTCGACGATGTCGGGGTGGTCGACGTTGAGGATGACCATCTTGGCGGCGCGGCGAGTTTTGCCTCCGGACTTGATGACGCCAGCGAAGGCGTCGAAACCTTTCATGAAGCTGAGCGGGCCGCTGGCGGTGCCTCCACCGCTGAGACCTTCGGTAGACGAACGCAGCGGAGAGAGATTGGTTCCGGTGCCGCTGCCCCACTTGAACAGCATGCCTTCAGTCTTTGCGAGAGTGAGGATGGAGTCGAGCGAATCCTTTACCGAGTTGATGAAGCAGGCGGAGCATTGGGGACTGCTGTAGCCGGTGACGCCGAACTCAACCTGCTGAGTCTTGCGATTCCAGTGCCAGTTGCGCGCGTCGGAATTGGGCTCGATGCGGTCGCAGCCGACGTTGAACCAGACGGGCGAATTGAAAGCGGCGTACTGGCGAACGAGGATGTGGACGAGCTCATCGTGGAAGGTTGCGCCGTCTTCGAGAGTTTTAAAGTAGCCTTGGGCCAGTCCCCAGTTGCGGATGGTTTCGGCAACACGAGTGACGAGCTGGCGGACTCCGGTCTCGCGCTCGGGCGTGCCGACTTTGCCGTGCAGATATTTCGAGGCGACGATGTTGGTCGCGGTCATGGACCAATCTTTGGGAACTTCGACGTCCTTCTGCTCGAAGATCACGTTGCCTTGTGCGTCAGTGATCTGAGCAAGGCGGAGATCCCATTCGAGTTCGTCGTAGGGGGACACTCCGGGCTTGGTGAAGAAGCGACGGAAGGATAGGCCAGGGGTGACCTTCTTGTTGGCGGTAACAGGGGTTGCGGGAGCGGCCGCAGGGGAATCAACGGTGGTAGTTTTAACCTCGGGCATTGCTTTCTCCATTAATAATTAGATTCTATCGATCTTGGCCCGATTCGGCTTCCATGGGGGTGGATGGGGGAATCGGACCGTGCCCAAACGGGAAATTTGTTCGGGGTGAAGCGTGTGTTGTTAAAGAGCTTGTGCCCTTGCGGGGGCTAACTGCCTCAGGGGCTAAAGCCCGGGATCATTCTTGCTTCTGACGCGGCGCTAAAGCGCCGCTCTTCCACGGTTGCGCCGGCGTCATCGGAGCCGCCTGTTTCGGTGGCGCTTTTGGCATCCGATCTCAAGGGGCTAAAGCCCAAGCTTTTTCGTACTCCTTGCGGTACGGCTGAAGCCGTACCCTGATACGAAGCAAAACAACCTTTCAATCGCAGCGCTGAAAGCGCTGCGCCACCCAAAATCCCTTCGGATCAAAAACCGGAGGGGAGGGGGTGAGGACAGTGAAGGTTGTTGTTGGCTCCGGAATCGAGATGTGGGGTCGAGCGTACAACATCCGTCCCTCGGCTAGGCTCTACTGCCGGGACTAGAGGTGGGACGGTGTCGGCATTGGCGGACAGGAGTGTCCGCCCCACACGGGCCGTGCCCACACCAACCGTTTCTTCTGCGGTACTTAATTCCAGCGACGAAGAGAAGCCAGCGGGGATGCCGGAGGCTTTTTCGGCGGAGGAGAGCATCCATTGATTGAGGGCGCTGCAAATGTTGCGGCGCTGATCCTGCTCCTCGATGACCACGAAGCGGAGGAAGCAACGTCCGGAGGAAAGGCGTGCGCGCATGGGATTGATGCGGGTGAACATGCGGTCGAGGACGAAAGCCATGTCATCGTCTTCGGAGAACTGAAGGACGGCGAGCATGCGGCGGCCGCCGCCAGCCGAGCTCTGCTCATTCGGACAGCCGAGGGCGGCTGTCCCCACATGAGTGTTGCTGGGGCTGAAATCCATGATCTCCTCAGCGATGGCGAAGATGCCGGGCTTGCTGGGGACGACGAGGAGGCTGTGAGGGGAATCGCAACGGAACCAGCGTGACCATTGCAGGCGGCGGGGGTCGATGGGACGATCGAAGCCATGCCGAGCGAGTGAATCGGTGACGAGGCGGGTTAAAGCTTCCATCCAGGGCTCCTCAAAATCAGGGGCTAAAGCCCCGTCATTTTCTGCGATCTATTCGCGGCGCTGAAGCGCCGCTCTTCCACGGCGCTGCCAGCAGACAGGTTGTTCTTTTTTCAGTCGTTCACCCGGGGGAGGATCGGGGAACGGCCACCGCACTTACTAAAAGCACCCGGCTTCGGGCTCCGGCCACCGGACTGACTAAGCTGGGTCCTGTTTACTGTATTGCTTTGTTGGCTTTACGGAGATGGCGCCGGGTCACCTCTGGCCTGGCGCCATCCCGTCCTCACTACTCTCTTCTACTTCACCTGCCGAAACCCGCCCCGTTCCCGCGGGGCGAGTTTCAAAGCTATGGGATTGCAAAGTTACTCCCGCTTATTGTGCCTGTCAAGAGGGAAACACTACAGGTTGTATCTCCAGCAATGACGGGCTTGATGCTGGGGCGGCGGTTTGGTTTTCCACAAGTGCAATTCATGGTGCATTCACAAAAGTCGAGGGTGAGTTGAGGAGTGCCATTCTAGGACCTAGAGGGTCCGCGTCCCGGCGGCTGAAGGCACAGGCAGACCGGCGGAACGGGTGCCGGGCTAAAGCCCAGTTTGACTTGGGACAGTTTACGCGGCGCTGAAGCACCGCTCTTCCACAGCGCTGCGGCCGTTGCGGAATTTTATCGGCGCTCTTAGAAGCGGTGGTTAGTTTGCCAGAGATGATTTCCAAGGCTTTAAGTACCTCGGGGGCTAAAGCCCAAATCAATGACGCGGCGTTTATCGCAGCGCCAAGAGCGCTGCGCCACCCAAAAGAGGCGGGCCAGCTAAATCTTTTCAGCACTGTTCTCAGCCCTCGTCTCCACCTTAATCGTAGAGAGAGCGCAGGGTTGGGGTGGAGTTGCGGGGGTTGCGGTCGGGTTGGGGAAATTTGCGAACTGGGAGCGAGAAGCGGACGGGAGTCTGGCGCTGCCGTGTTTCCTGCGACTCCAAATTCTCCTGCTGCGGCGGAGTTGCAATCGGCTCGGGAGTTTCGCCGGCGAGCAAGGGGACATAGATATCTTCGAAGATCTGACGAGGTGCGATGCGAAGAACTCCGTCGGAGGATTCGACGAGGTAGTCGCCCTTGCGACCGGAGTGTTGACGGCCGAGGATGTCGGTGAAGGTGAGGTTGGTGGTAAGTTGCTTGGCTTTGACCAGAAAACGGGTGCGGTAGGTGATCCATGGACTTGGTGCTTTCATGAGTGCCGACCAACTTTTGTCTTTCGATGGTGAGGTGAATGGTGATAACGAACGGGATAAGGAGGCGAGCCAAACGCGCGCGATTACTGTGTCGCAGAAAACGCGACACTCCGCGCGGTTCGCCCAGATCCTTCGCTGCGCAAAAAACGCTTGCTCAGGACCACAAACCTCCCAGGTTTCGTCTCGTGCCGGTTACTATCTTCGGCTGAGTTTGTTGAAACTTTCTCGTTGAGGGCGAGAACGAATGTACGAGCGAAAAGGCGCGCGGTCAATTCAGTATTTTTGGTGCAGTTGAGGAAAATCTTAGATGCGAGCTGTGGCGGATTCGCGGGGATGAAAAGCTTGTCGAAGAGATGCGTCTAAGCCGCGTGCAGGGCGGACGTTCTGTTCGCTGGAGAGCAGCAGAAGAAAATGTGGGCACAGGGGACGGGCGGATTGTCCACAGAGACTGCACAGGAAATGCAGAAAGGCAGGAGGGCGGTTCTCAGCTCTCAGATTTCATTTTCTGGTTTCTGGCCGATGGTACGAGTGGATGGAGCGAGGAGTTCCGCCACTTGGCTTCGCCGCGACCTTGAAGCCGCCGACCTTCTGCTGAAGGCTAGGGATCCTTCGACTTCGCGGCCGCTCCGCTTGGCGGAGCGGCCACTACGCTCAGGATGACAATTCAGTTAACGGCCGGCTAGCGCTGGTTCGTGAACATGCTTGCCGGACTTGAAGGCTTCGTAACGTTGGTTAACTTCGTCCCAGTTGATTACGTTCCACCAGGCGGCGAGATATTCCGGACGGCGGTTGTTGTATTTCAGGTAGTAGGCGTGCTCCCAAACATCGTTGCCGAAGATGGGATAGAGGCCTTGCGAAATCGGGTTGTCCTGATTGGGGGTGGAGATGACTTGCACGTCGCCGCCTTGCTTGCCGGCGAGCCAGACCCATCCGGAGCCGAATTGCTTGGCGCCGGCGTCATTGAACTTGGCTTGGAAATCTTTGAAGTTGCCGAAGGTTTTGTTGATGACCTGGGCGATGGGACCCGTGGGATCGCCGCCGCCTTTGGGCTTCATGATCTTCCAGAACATGGTGTGGTTGACGTGGCCGCCGCCGTTGTTGCGGACTGCGGCGCGAATGTCTTCGGGGATGGCGTTGTAGTCGCGGATCAACTCTTCCGCACTTTTCTTGGCGAGTTCGGGATGTTTTTCGATTGCGGCGTTGAGATTCTTGACGTAGGCACCGTGGTGCATGTCGTGGTGCAGGGTCATCGTCTGCTTATCGATGATGGGTTCGAGCGCCGCGTAGTCGTAGGGCAGGGGCGGTAATTCATGAGCCATGATTTTTCCTCCAGAGTTCTTATTGTACTGATGACGGGGCCAAGGGTATGGATTCAGGCGAAGCGGCTTCCTGAATTTGGATGACGGGAGCGGCGTCGCGGTTACGAACAGAATTTTACACCTGAGGCACTCAAGGGCTAAAGCCCGCGCAGTCGAATAAAAATCGTGACGCGGCGCTGAAGGGCCGCCCTTGCACGGTCGCTCAAGCGGCACGGGTGCTGCGGCAGCATCGACGGTGGCGTGGCAGTTGCAGGTCCCCTTCGACTTCGCTCAGGATGACAACCAAGCCTAGTTGGCGGGTGGGCCGAGGACTTCGCGGACTTTGCGGGAGAGGTTTTGCAGAGTGAAGGGCTTTTGCAGGAAGGCTTTTTGATCTTCCGCGGCGAGCGGGCTGGCGAAGGCATCTTCGGCGTAGCCGGAAAGATAGAGAACCTTGGCGCCGGGACGCGTGGGGAGGAGTTGTTGCACGAGTTCGTGGCCGCTCAGGCCGGGCATGACGACGTCGGTGATAACGAGGTGGATGGTGTCAGGGTGGCTGGCGGCAAGGGCGAGAGCAGCATTGCCATTGCCGGCTTCGAGGACGTGATAGCCGCGGGACTGGAGAGTTTCGCGAACGAGTTGGCGGACGGAATCCTCGTCCTCGACGAGGAGGATGGTTTCGGACCCGCCGGCGGTGGCGAGGGAAAGCGGAGCGGCGCCGTGGGCTTCCGAAGGGCCATCGACACAGGGGAAATAAATGGTGAAGACGGTACCGCGGCCGAGCTCGCTCTGGACGAAGACGTAACCGCCGCTTTGCTTGATGATGCCGTAAACGGTGGAAAGGCCGAGGCCAGTGCCTTTGCCTTTTTCTTTCGTGGTGAAGAAGGGCTCGAAGATGCGGGCTTGGGTTTCGCGGTCCATGCCCTGGCCGTTGTCGCTGACGGAGATCATGACGTAGGGGCCGTGTTTGATGAAAGTATTTTCCGGGCGGTAGGAATCGTCGAGGGTGACGCTGGCGGTGCGAATGCAGATTTTCCCGCCGTTCGACATGGCGTCTTTGGCGTTGACGACGAGATTCATGATGACTTGTTCGAGCTGTCCGGCATCGGCGCGGGTGCAGCCGACGGCGGGGGCGAGACTGGTGGTGAGTTCGATATCTTCGCCGATCAGCGGGCGCAGGAGACGTTCCATGTCCGCGACGATAGCGTTGACGTCGATGACCTTGAGTTCAAGATGCTGTTTACGGCTGAAGGCCAGGAGTTGGCGGGTGAGTGTGGTGGCGCGATCGGAGGCTTGCTGAATGGCTTCGACCTTGGAATGGAGCGGGTGGGCAGAGGTGAGCTGGTCGAGGAGAACCTCGGTGTAGCCGCTGACGACCATGAGCAGATTGTTGAAGTCGTGAGCGATGCCTCCGGCCAGACGGCCAACGGCTTCCATTTTTTGCGACTGACGGAACTGATCTTCAAGGACGCGGCGCTCGGTGATGTCTTCGGCGATGGCTTCGAGGACATCGGCGGGCTCGTCTTCCGTGGCGACGGCACGGCCGCTGATGCGAACGGTGATGGCGGTGCCGTCCTTGTGTTTCCAGCGGACTTCAAAACCGTCCATGCGACCGGTGCGGCGGAATTCGTCGACCAGGCGGGAGTATTCGCCAGAGTCGAGGAAGACATCTTTTTGGGGATCGAGGGCCAAGACTTCGAGAGCGGAGTTGTAACCCAACATTCCGATGAGGGCGGGGTTGACGTCGAGAAACGCGCCTTCGAGGCTGGACCGATAAATGCCGTAGACGGCGGTCTGGACCAGCGAGCGGTAGCGGACTTCGGAGCGGCGCAGGGCTTGCTCGTTGCGTTTATGGTCTATGGCGGCGGCCAACTGACGCGAGATCAAAGTAAGGACTTCTTTATCGCGTTCGCGAAGGGCTGAGCTTTCGGAATAGTTTTTGAGAACGAGGGCGCCGAAAACGTGATGGTTCGCATGGAGCGGAACGCCCAGCCACTGGTGCGCCGGGGGGCCGGCGAGTTTGACTTCACGGCGCTGCTGCAGTTGCTGCAAGAGTTTTGGAGTGCAGAGCAGCGGCTCACCGGTGCGGAGAACGTATTCGACGAGGCCGCGCGCGGCTTTAGCGGGAGCGGGGGCGGACTCCTGCTCATCGACGAAATAAGGGAAGCTGATTAGTTGCGACTCGGGATCGTGAAGAGCGATGGAGAAATTACGAGCGGGCATGAGTTCGTCGACGATGCCGTGGATGGCGGCGAAGAACTGCTGGAGGTCTTCCGTAGCGCTAGCCTTCTCGGCGATGCGATACAGAGCGGAACTGAGATTTTCGGCGCGCTTACGATCGGAAATGTCGCGATAGACGAAGTAGAAGGCGGCGCTGCGGCCGTTGACGATCAAGGGAGCGGTAGAGAGGGAAACATCCAGCAGGGTTCCATCGCTGTGGCGGCGTTGGGTTTCGAGAGTAAGCTGTTCGCCGCGCTGCAGGCATTGCGCGATCCAGTGCGCTTCGGCGGCGCGATCAGGGGGAAGGATCAGCGAGTCAATGGGCTGCGATAGGGTTTGCGCGTCGGAGTAGCCGAACATGCGCTGAAACTCACGGTTGACGCACTGCGCGTGGAAAGAAGAGTCGACCACAATCAGAGCGTCGGGAGAGTTTTCAAAGAGTTGTTCGAGATATTGGCGGCGAAAGTCGAGAGGATCTCCCTGAGTGGTTACGTTGGGATTCCATGCGGCAGGATTCCAGGAAAGAGAAGATGGTTGCGCGGCGGTTGGAATGCCCGGGGGAATAAACGAGGGTGACGCTCCGCACTCGAGCGCCTGGCGCAAACTCTTGGCGCGCAGAATTTCCCTGGATTGTGATGACCGGGTGACACGACCACCCATTGATGGCTCCCCCTCTGAAGCCCAACAAAATGGATAGTAGAACGGGGGGCGTTTACTCGAAAGTTACTGAGGTAATAGCGAGGCGCGGGGCTAAAGCCCCAAGCTGTAGCACGAATTTTCGTGGCGATTTCAGGATGAAGATAATACCAAAGGCCGATCGCAGCTTTGAAGCGCTGCGTCACTCAAAATCTACGTTTCAGGACTTTGTGGCGAGCATGTCGCAGACGCGGCGGATGGTGTCGCGCTGTGCGTCGCTTAGAGTGAGGAACTCGAAGCCGTAGCGTAGTCCCTGGCGGTAGCGGACGATGGCACGAACTTTTAGAGGGTAAGGACTGAGGGGAAGAGGAAATTCGAGAGAAACGATTTCACCGCTTTCGAGTTCTCCGGTGAGGGTAGCGCCGATGCCATCCGGGCCAAG
>Ga0208563_1000558_pt1 | contig 31837 bp, 32 predicted proteins | sample June2015DPH_17_1_2_FD_184717 | JGI IMG/M metagenome (GOLD analysis project Ga0208563, IMG submission 184717) | Peatland microbial communities from SPRUCE experiment site at the Marcell Experimental Forest, Minnesota, USA - June2015DPH_17_150... | ecosystem: Environmental > Terrestrial > Soil >... | reverse complement strand
AGCCCGTATCCAATAAGTCTCCAACGAGCAGTAATTTTCCTGCTAATGGCAACTCTGGAATCTGGCAAAGCGCAAATCGGCCTAGTCAACTTAACTTTAATCACGTTTTGCTTTATTGAAACAACTTTGCCAACGTTCACGGCGGCACCAACATGAAGCAACAATACTTCATCAGGATTAAATTTTTCAACCTTCAAAAGCTCTTTTGTTCCCACCGCTCTCTCCAAAACGTGAGTTTCCAAAGTAAGCTCTGTCAATGTTGGCGGAAGCATTCCTGCTTTCCCAGCGATGCTGCCTGTTAAGCCGTCTGCTTTTGAATATGATGGGTCCAGTAATGTTCCTACTCCAACCAGACCTCCGCAAGTGGCTTCTTTCACGCTTCCTTCGCCAGCATGCAAACTAACTATTTCACTGATTAATGGGTCGTAAACGGTTTTGCCTTCTCTTTCAACGCTGATCCCTGGGCGAATTTCTATTTCTTCTCCAACAGCAAATTTTCCTTGAGCTATGGTTCCTCCGATGATGCCGCCTTCTAGCTCCTCAATGGCGGTTCCAGGCTTGTTAACGTCAAAAGAGCGAACAATATACATGAGCGGCGGCTTGGTTTCATCCCTCTTCAGCGAAGGAATAATTGCTTCAATAGCGCCAAGCAGCACGTCAATGTTTATTCCACGCTGAGCTGAGATTGGAATAATCGGCGCCTTCTCGGCCATTGTGCCCTTAACGAAGTTTTTGATTTCTTTATAGCTTTCTAGCGCTCTTTTCTCATCTACAATGTCAATCTTGTTTTGAACAATAATCAAATTCTTTATGCCGCTAACTTCAGCAGCTGCAAGGTGCTCTCGTGTCTGCGGTTGAGGACACGGCTCATCAGCTGCAATAACCAAAATCGCGCCATCCATTATGGCTGCACCAGAAAGCATAGTAGCCATTAATGCTTCATGCCCTGGTGCGTCAACAAAACTTATGGCTCGAACAAATTCTGCTTCAGAATTACAGCCTTCGCAATAAGGCTTAATTGTATAGTTTTTGGGCGGCTTGCATTTTGGGCACTTGTAAATTGGCATGTCCGCATAGCCCAGTTTTATGGTGATGCCTCTTTTGAGTTCTTCGCTATGCCTTGACGCCCAAACGCCAGTTAATGCTTGTACCAGTGTTGTTTTTCCATGGTCCACGTGGCCTATGGTGCCGATGTTGACTTCTGGCTGCTTAGGCAAGGCTTTACTAGTGTTACTCATGTTATTCTTCTTCTTACATAAATCTGATGAATTATGGAAGAATTAATTATGGGAGTTTATAAGTTTTAAGCATGTACTCCATCAAATTGGTGCTTATTTTGCAGCCTGTTGAGCTTTGGCTTCAGTTGCTTTTGCGGCTGGTTTTTCAACAATTTTCATGTTAATCTGCACAATTTCATCCGTTATTGTGCTTCCTCGAACTGCTTTACGTTTTCTTTCTCCCTTTTTCTTAGGTCTAAAGCCAGCTCCACCGCTAAGCACAACATTTCGGCGAACACCGCCATGAACGTTTCCTCTCATGGGGACACCATCTTTGTCGGAGCCGCCCCTTATTTGCACTTTATGTGCTGGTAAATCTACTACTGCGCCGTCTATTGTTTCTCCAATTCTTCTTCCGATGAATGGTACTGCGCGTGCTTCTTCAATCTCAACAACTTTTGAAGTTCCTGCTTCTGGATCGGATACTATTATCTTAAACTTTGCCATTTGCTGATTAACTCTCCAGCGGAGTATGAAGTTGGGCATCTCTCTATTAAGGATTTATCTAGGAGCGATTTAATTTATTAGAGAGATGTTTTTAGCCCTCCGAATCTTTTGGGCTTTCGGTAGAAATGCATTTGAATCCCGTTAACGGTCATTTCATCGTATTTTGCCCAGCCAGCTTTGCCTAGTTGCCTTACCTCTTCAGGTGTTGTAGCTACGGTTTCTTCGTAGTCTTCTTCTTTGAACTCTATTGTGTGGATGTACTTCATGGTGTTTTGAATGCTCTTGTGCCTTAGCATTTTCTTAATCATGAGAACGTTGCCGTTTGTGATGTGTGCAAGCATTGAACCGCCCCAGTGGCGATAAGACTTAAAGCTGATGGACAGCAGAACGGGGTTTTGGAATTTTGCGGCTGCTCTTTTCCTAAGTTTCTTCAGGCAATCTTCAGCGCATGCGTAGGTCATGGGGAATATTCGTTTGTCAGTTCGTGGTAGAGCATTAAGCATTGCTGTGAGTCTGGGTGAGAGTTGATATTTGCCTGGCAGGTGTCCTTTAACGGGATGATTGATAGATAGGACGTTATCTTTGAGGTCTATCCATTCTAGTCTTAGGATTTCTCCTGGGTCAGCGAATGTTTCTTTGAGGCATTGAAGGTAAGTTGCCATTCGTCTGCTTGCAACGCTAATTAATATATCAAGGTCTTTTTCGTTATGAATGTAGAGTGTTGTTTCACCTTGGCGGTATGTGGGCATGTTCCATTGGATGCCTTGCATTTTGCAGAAGGCGTCGTAAGCGTATGTTGCCAGCATTTTTACGCTGTCTTTCCATTTTTGTCTGGCGATGATAGTTTTGACGTTTTCAGGGTCAAGCAGGTTTGCTCCGTCTTTAACGAGGTGTTTAATAGTTGCTGGATAGCCTATGCCTTCAGAATATCCTTCGCGCTCTAAGTATGCCATGAATTTTGTTATTAAGCCTCGTGCGTCTTGTGGTAGTCTGTCTAAATCTCCCGCAACAGTCTTTATTTCTGTTGCTGAGTCCAAATTTTTCGCTTCCTTTTGGATCACGCATATTTGGCGTATAGGAGTTAAGCCGGATTGAGTATTTATTGACCATTCTTGATTTTTTTGTGGTGGTTTTTCAGAAAATCGGTACCCGCAGGCCCTACAAAGCCAACGTTGCACCGTCTCGCCGCTTGAAAGGTAGCGCATCCCATCCTTGTAAAGGTGTTCCGATGAGCATTGAGGGCACTTGAGCTTAGGCTGTTTAGGGGGTTGGTGCAAGCGGTTCGCTCTTTTCTCAGCCGACTTCCCATCTGCATCTTGCTTTTTGCCAAGTATGCGCGAATCCTGATTCTGGAAGCCAACCTCTCCCTCAACCAATCAATTCACCCTGATGTGCCTATTTCGCGGGGAACGTCAGCAACTTGGTAAACGGCCACGTAAACATTGAGTTCTGCCAGAAACCTTAAGGCAAGTATAGGCGGATTGTCTTGAGAATGCTCACGTTTTCGAGCTTCGGCTCTGGCAACAGCCAACAGACTGCCAAACTCAACAGTTTTCTCGTTAGCCGCGATTACCAGAGCCTTGAACATACTAAAGTAACCTCCAGTTTTTAGGGCTACTTTTTGCTTCTAAGAGATGTTTGGCGCAAAGTTTGAAGAGTTTCTTTTCTTGCCATATTCCTTCAGCTATAGCAGGTTCGTCGCATTTGGCAAAGTCGCATTTGTCAGCAACTCCTTTGCGTCTTGTACGAATCTCTCTCATTACGTTTAGGTTTTCGATGTGGACAGTTGTACCAAAGTTAACTTGCTCTTTGTTGAGTGCTAAGAAAGCGATTTCAAATACTTCTAATGGTTTACAGACGGAGCCCATTTTAGCCTGCGCTAGGCGTTTAAACTCTTCATGAAGCCCCGTATCACACTTAAAACCAACTGTCTTCCTAACACCGCTGAAAACACTTTGAGGGTAGTTAACTCCAGTAGAACTGTCGCTGCTTTTGTTCATTACGTGGTCACTCTCTTTTTTCGAATGAAAGGTGTAGTCCTTTGAAGCCGTTGAAGCGCCAGACGGCGACTAGTTGGGTTAGTGCTTCTTGTGCTGTCATTCCGATTCTTCTTGCCTCGCGTTCGAAAACTTCTTTTGGTATTGTGATTTCTATGCTTGCGTTTTGGTTGCCTACTGACCTGATTTTGTATCGCCGCATGATGACTTTTTCATCGTTGAGTGTGATGGTTTCGTTTTCCATATTTTTTACATTTCCTTGTTAACAAAGTTGAATAGTCTGGTTGCACTAAAAGAAATCATACACACGTAATATCCTCAATTGACAGTAACCTTGTCTTGGCTAAGTGATAATACAGGTAGACCTGAAGAAGACGGCGGTCATCAAAGAATCAATATATCTGCCGATTGTTATACACGTCAAGTCCTCGATTGTGTGGATAATAAGTCGAATTTTGTTGAACATTGTATTCGTCATTTTACTCAGCCGAAATCCATTAAGTTTGAGGAACCTAAAGAGTCATTTAATGACTCACGGGTTTTTAAGAACGGGGCGGTTTTCGAATTTAGCCCAGTTTTCGATAATAATGCTATCAAGCAAGTTAACATTTCTTTCAATTATCTCGGTGCTGAAGGCGGCATTGAATTTAGGTTATCTGTCAACGATAGTAAAGGGCTAAGGTTGGTTGAAAAGTCCCCTTCAAAGGAATATTCTTTTTCCCATTTTTATGACAAGGGAGAAATGGGGCTTAAACAGTATGAAGCAATGCTGCGTGGAAAAGATAGATATGTCTTTAGATTTCAATTTAGACCTCTCAATTCCTTCGGTAGAGTTAGCGTAAAGAATGTTCGCATGTTCATAGAAGTCATCGATAGTCCAGTCATCGACAATTATTTAGATAAAAATAACCTAACAGCAACAAATGCAAAAAACTCTTAAGGATATTCATTAAGCTCACTAACCAGCCAATAATTTACCTATCTGTTGGATTACTGGCTCTATTTGTTGAGAGCTTGTCAAACCTGTTATAACGATTTTTCCTGAAGCGAAAACTAAAATGCTTGTTTTGAAAGGTTGCTGTATTCTAAGTATTGCTCCGGGGAACTGTTCTGGCTCATATATTGCTCTTGTTTTATCTGATAGTTCTTCAAGGCTTATTGGTTGTTCAAAGTCTGCTGTTATTACCATGTTTCGAGTTTTCGGTTGCAATTCAACGTCTTTGATTAGGCCTTTCTGAAAAAGAAATTGTTTTGCCAGCAGGAGTTCTTTTTGGGCTTGGTCTTCGCTTTTTGTTCCCACGCTTATCATTTTCCCTGACAAGAAAATTGAGACTTTCCCCTGCATTTGCTTGGTTTTAAAGTATGCTACCCGTCCACCGTAGACATCAGAGTCATGGAATATCTCGCCAAATTTCCTTAGTAGTTCAAAATCTATTGCTTGGTTTAGTGATGCAGTGGCAACCACATTAACTATTTGAACCTTAACCATGAGTTAGCACTTAACTGTGATTACTAATATTTTAATTATAAGTTAAGTGTATATCAGCACTCTGTTCCATGTTGAATGTAATCGTTGGGGTAAAGGGTCGTGCCGATTAAGAAAAGTGAAGTCTACAGTTCGCTCTGGAAACTATGTGACGAATTAAGGGGCGGAATGGATGCTTCCCAATATAAGGACTACATACTTGTTCTATTGTTCGTAAAGTATGTTTCAGACCGTTACGCTGGAAAGTCCAATGCTTTGATAGAGGTTCCCCAAGGCGGAAGTTTCGCCGATATGGTGGCTCTTAAAGGCAAACCAGAGATTGGTGATGGAATCAACAAAATTATTGCCAAGCTCGCTGAACCAAATGACCTCAAAGGCGTTATCGATGTAGCAGATTTCAATGACTCGGATAAGCTTGGGAAAGGCAAAGAGATGCAAGACCGCCTTTCTAACTTGGTTGCAATTTTTGAGAACCCCGAATTGGACTTCAGCAAAAACAGGGCAGAAAATGACGACATTTTGGGCGATGCTTACGAGTATTTAATGAGGCATTTTGCAACAGAATCCGGCAAGAGCAAAGGGCAATTTTATACTCCCGCGGAAGTCTCAAGAATAATGGCTAAGGTTATCGGGATTAAAACCGCCCAATACAGTCAAACCGTTTACGATATGACCTGTGGCTCTGGTTCCTTGTTGTTGAAAGCGGCCGCTGAGACGGAACGTGGCATAAGCATCTATGGTCAGGAAATGGATGTGGCTACTAGAGGCTTAGCAAAGATGAACATGATTTTGCATAATAATCCTGCCGCTGTTATCGAGCAAGGAAACACTCTTTCGAAACCTTATTTTAAGAACAATGACCAAACGCTCAAAACTTTCGATTATGCCGTTGCTAATCCGCCTTTTTCAACCAAGTCATGGACAAGTGGTTTAAATCCGTCGAACGACGAATTTAAGCGGTTTGATGGCTTTGGTGTTCCTCCAGCAAAGAATGGAGATTACGCTTTCCTATTACACATGCTTAAGTCATTGAAAAGCACGGGTAAAGGCGCAATAATTTTGCCGCACGGTGTGCTTTTCAGGGGTAACTCAGAAGCAGAAATAAGAAAAAACATCATAAAAAGAGGATACATAAAAGGAATTATCGGCCTCCCGCCAAACTTGTTTTACGGTACCGGGATTCCCGCGTGCATTATAGTTTTGGATAAGGAAGATGCTGCCAATCGTAGAAGCATTTTCATGATAGATGCAAGCAAAGGCTTTGTCAAGGACGGGAACAAGAACAGGCTAAGAGAACAAGACGTCCATAAAATTGTTGACGCATTCAACAAGCAACTTGAAATTCCAAAATACTCAAGGATAGTTCCAACTTTAGAGATTGCCGACGCAAAAAACGACTATAGCCTAAACATCCCTCGCTATATAGATAGTCAAGAAGAAGAGGATTTGCAGGACATAGAAGCTCACCTAAAAGGAGGCATACCAAACAAGGACATTGAAAACCTGTCAAGATTTTGGAAAGTCTGCCCATCCTTGAAAAACGCGTTATTTATGCCAAGTGAAAGAGCGAGCTATTCAGTTCTAAAAGTTGAGCAAGCAAAAGTTAAGCCTGTAATTTTTGATAATCCTGATTTTTCAACGTACAAGCTTAACGTAGAGAAAGCATTTGAGAACTGGCAAAATCGAGTGTTGCCAACTCTGAGAAATCTGTCTGCTGACAGTAAGCCTAAAAGACTGATCGTTGATTTGTCGGAAGGTATCCTTTCGGCTTTTTCCCAGATTGAACTAATCGATAACTATGATGTCTATCAGAACCTGATGAGCTACTGGTCGGAAACCATGCAAGACGACGTTTACCTTATAGTTGCAAACGGATGGAAAGACGAGATTCACATAATCAAAAACAAGAAAGAGAAACAAACAGGCTGGGAGTGCGACCTCATTCCCAAGAACCTAGTAATCAACAAGTATTTCGAGAAAGATCAGGAAGCAATAGATGAGCTTACGGTAGAGAAAGAAAAAATCGTTCAGCAGATGCAGGCTCTTGAAGAAGAAAACTCTGGAGAAGACGACTTGTTTGCAGAAGCAAAGAGCGACTCTGGAAAGATTACAAGAGCTGAAATCACAAGGCGCTTAAGAGAAATACAAGGCAATGAGGAAGACTTTTTAGAAGAGACCAAGGCTTTGCAGACATATCTTGGTCTAATAGGAAGGGATGCAGAGATTAACAGCGAGATAAGAAATGCCGAAATAGAACTTGATAAGAAACTGCTTTACAAATACAAGGACTTAACAGAAGAAGAAATCAAGGTACTTGTTATAGATGACAAATGGATTAACTCAATCCATGATTCGATAAGAAATGAATCGGAACAAATCTCCCAAAGACTTGCTAGAAGAATGATAGAGCTTGCAGAAAGATACGAGACTCCACTGGCGAAAATATTCCAAGAAGCAGAGGAGCTTTCTAAAAACGTAGATAACCACCTGAAAAACATGGGTTTCAAATGGTAATAGAAACAATCCAACCAGCGTATAAAAAGACTGAGATAGGACCTATTCCTGAAGATTGGAAGGAATTTACATTAGATTCACTATGTAGGTCTTTCACAAAACAAACAGGATTTGATTATTCGGCATATATCAAGCCAAAGTTAGTCACTACTTTCAAGAAAGGCACCATTCCTTTTATTCAAAATAAAGATTTCTATGCCAAAAGTATTAATTTTAATACTGATTATTATATTCCTGAAGAAGTAGCTAATCTTTTTCCAAGAATTTTATTAGATGAAAATTGCCTATTAATATCAATATCAGGCAGTATTGGAAATGTGGGCATTTTTTCTAATGTACAGAAGGCTTTTCTTGGTGGGGCCGTAGCTGTAGCAAAATTTAGAAATAAAAAGCAGTTAGACTGGGTTATGTATTATTTACTATCCCATACCGGCCAAAACGCACTCCTAAAACAAGTAAAGGCTGGAGCACAACACAACTTAATTTTAGATGACCTTAGAAAGATAACAATTCCAGTACCATCAGAAAATGAACAACAAAGAATTACACAAATACTTTCTGAAACCGATGAACTCCTCAAGCAACTCGACAAGCTTATCGAAAAGAAGAAAAAAATCAAACAGGGAGCACTGCAGGAGCTCCTAATTGGGAGAAAGCGTTTGAAAGGTGAATGGATTCATCAAAAGACCAAAAAATTAACTGAAGTTGGAGTCATTCCAGAAGATTGGCAAGTTTCTATGTTGAAAGAATTATGTAACGTAGACACAGACAATTTGCCAGCAAATACATCACCTGATTATGAGTTTGATTACATTTCTCTCGAAGATATTAATAGAGGAAAGCTAAATGAAACAAAGAAATTAAAATTCAAAGATGCTCCTTCTAGGGCTAGGAGAAAAATAGTTAAAGATGATATCTTAATTGCGACAGTTCGTCCAAACTTGCAGAATCATTTCTTTGTAAAAACAAGCGTTAAAGACTATGTTTGTTCAACGGGTTTTTCTGTCTTAAGATGTCGAGATAAAATTTCGGCTCCATTTTTATATTATCAACTATTTGGATATATCGTTTCAGAACAAATAATGAAAATGGTGATAGGTTCTAATTATCCGTCAATCAATAAAAGCGACATAATGAAAATAAGAATACCAATACCAGAAGAGTATAAAGAACAGCGATTAATCGCTCAAACACTTTCTGATATGGATTCGGAGGTTGAGGCGCTTGAGCAAAAGAGGGATAAATACAGACAACTGAAGATAGGAATGATGCAGCAGCTATTAACTGGGAGAATCAGGTTAAAATGGAAGAACTGAACGTTGGCCAGCCTGAGCAAAAGACGCAGGATAGAATCATCAGGCTATTTAGAGACAAGATGGGGTATTCCTACCTTGGAAATTGGGAAGACAGAGAGAACAGCAACATAGAGAAGGAACTTTTAACCAGGTTCTTAAAAAAACAAAACTATGATGATACTATAATCGGCTATTCCTTGTTTGAGTTGGAGAAGGCAGCTTCAAACCAAAACAAAGGGTTATACGACCTTAACAAGGAAGTTTACAGCATTTTGAGGTACGGCATTCAAACAAAAGAAAGTCTAGCTGAGAACAACCAGACCGTTTGGATGATAGATTGGAAAAATCCAGAGAACAACGACTTTTACATCGCAGAGGAAGTAACCGTAAGAGGTCAGCACGATAAACGCCCCGACATCGTTTTGTATGTTAACGGAATTGCGGTCGCAGTTCTTGAATTAAAACGAAGTATCATTTCAGTTTCTCAAGGAATCAGGCAGAACCTTGACAATCAAAAAGAACTTTTTATCAAGCAATTCTTCGCAACAATCCAGTTGGTAATGGCTGGCAATGATACTGAGGGATTGCGCTATGCAACAACAGGAACATCTGAAAAATTCTACCTCAAATGGAAAGAAGAGTCGCCAATACAAAATATGCTGGACAAAGACGTGCATTCACTCTGCAACAAACAAAGAATCTTGGAAATTATCCATGACTTCATTGTTTTTGACGCTGGAAACAAGAAAATTTGCAGACATAATCAGTACTTCGGGGTCAAAGCAGCACAGGAACGCCTCAAAAAAAGAGACGGGGGAATCATTTGGCACACTCAAGGAAGCGGCAAAAGCCTAACCATGATATGGCTCGCAAAGTGGATAAGGGAAAACATCGACAACTCCAGAGTCTTAGTCATAACGGACAGGGAAGAGCTGGACGGGCAGATTGAACGTTTCTTCGAAGGTGTCGACGAGAAGATCTACAGAACAAAGAGTGGCAAAGACCTCATCAACAGACTGAATAATGCCGAGCCATGGCTAATTTGCTCACTAATCCACAAGTTCGGCGCAAGAACAGAAACCGACTTAGAAGACTACCTTAAAGAACTGGAACTCTACAAACCAGCAGATTTTGTGGCAAAGGGAGACTTATACGTATTCGTAGATGAATGCCACAGAACCCAATCTGGTAAATTGCATGATGCCATGAAAGAGATTATTCCGAAGGCAGTTTTTGTAGGATTTACTGGAACCCCTCTCCTCAAGAAAGATAAGAAAAAGAGCATAGAAGTCTTCGGTAGATACATTCACACTTACAAATATGATGAAGCCGTTTTGGATAACGTTGTTCTGGATTTGCAGTATGAAGCAAGAGAAATCGATCAAAACATCACTTCGCAAGAAAAAATAGATCAATGGTTTGAAGCAAAAACAAAAGGGCTAACAGACCACGCCAAAGCCGAGTTGAAACGAAGGTGGGGAACAATGCAGAAGGTTCTCAGTTCCCAGCCGAGACTAAACCGCATAGTTGCAGACGTAATGCTAGACATGGAAACCAAAAACAGGTTAATGAGCGGCAGAGGAAACGCCCTCCTGATTGCAGGAAGCATCTACCAAGCCTGCCAATACTACGAACTATTCCAAAACAGCGGCTTAAAGAAATGCGCCATAATCACATCCTACACTGGCGACATAAACCAAATCAAAGGGGAAAGCACCGGAGAAGATGACGAAACAGAAAACATCCAAAAATACAACACATACCAAAAAATGCTACAATACTACAGCAACCTCTACCCCGAAATCAAAACAAGAGGCTTCGAAGAAGTAATAAGAGAAAAATTCGTCAAGGAACCACATCAAATGAAGCTCCTAATTGTGGTTGATAAACTCCTAACTGGTTTCGATGCTCCACCCGCAACATATCTGTACATCGACAAAAGCATGCAGGACCACGGGCTTTTCCAAGCAATCTGCAGGGTCAATAGAATAGATAGCGAAGACAAAGACTTCGGTTACATTGTAGATTACAAAGATTTATTCAACAGCCTAAGCGAGGCAGTGGAAGACTACACTTCTGGAGCTTTTGAAGGATTCGACAAAGGCGACGTAGAAGGCTTGCTCAAAGACAGGCTGAAAAAAGCAAAAGAGAATCTTGACGAAGCACTCGAAAGAGAAAAAGCCCTATGTGAACCAGTAAAGCCACCTAAGGACACATTAGCTTTCATAGAGTATTTCTGCGGAAACACACAAAAACCCGAAGAGTTGAGCGCCACCGAACAGAAAAGAGATTCACTCTACAAATCAACCTCCAGACTGGTGAGAGCTTACACTAACATTGCAAACGAAATGAAGCAAGCAGGATATACCGAAAGCCAAGCAAACACCATAAAGGTAGAAGTAGGCTATTTTGAAAGCATCAGAACAGAAATAAAATTAGCAAGCGGAGACTACATCGACTTGAAAGCTTACGAGCCAGCCATGCGCCACCTAATCGACTCATATATTGATGCAGAAGAAAGCAAAACAGTTTCTGCATTCGACAACATAACCATCATTGATTTAATTGTCAATAAGGGCGTAACTGCAGTCGAATCACTGCTCAAAAGTATTCAGGATAACAAAAACGCAGTTGCGGAAACCATAGAAAACAACGTACGCAGGCTCATAATTGAAGAAACACCCACCAATCCAAAATACTTTGAAAGAATGTCCGCCTTACTAGATGAAATAATTAGGGAAAGAAAAGAAGAAGCAGCACAGTATGCCAACTATTTACAAAAAATAGTTGATTTCATCAAGAAACTGAAAAACACTTCATCAACCGGCTCATACCCCACGGCAATTAACACTAAAGCCCAACGAGCACTCTATGACAACCTCAATGGTAACGAGCAGCTTGCCCTGAAAACACACGAAAACATAATAAATTCTAAGGCTGACGATTGGAGAGGCAACAGAATCAAGGAAAGACAAGTCAGAAACGCAATCAGAGAAGCCCTAGAGCAGTTCCACATAGCTAACGAAGAGACCTTAGAAACAATATTTGAACTGGCGAAAAATCAAAATGAATACTAAAAAAACCAGAACCATAATTTGCGATTTAGAGATTGAGACTGTAAAGAAGGACATAAAAAACATACATGTGGGCGTTTACCCACCAAACGGAAGAGTGAGAGTTGCAGCCCCGCTTAAGACAACTGATGAAGCAATAAAACTTTTAGTTATTTCAAAAATGCCCTGGATCAAGAAACAACAGCTCAAGTTTAACCAACAAGAGCGTCAAACCAAGCGCGAATACGTATCTGGCGAGAGCCACTACTTTTTAGGTAATAGATACCGCTTAAACGTTATTCAAACAGCTGTTAAGCCCAAGATAGAAATTAAAAGAAAAACAAGGATCAACATGTACGTAAAGACGCAAGCATCTCTCGAAGAAAAAGAGCGGTTGATGGATATTTTCTACCGGTCGGAACTAAAAAAGCAAATACCTGCTTTGGTTTGTAAATGGGAAGAAATAACAGGACTACAAGTTAAAGAAGTCAAGATTAAAAAAATGAAGACTAAATGGGGAACCTGCAATCCCAAGTACCAGCGAATATGGATTAATCTTGAGCTTGCAAAGAAACCGCTTCGTTGTTTAGCATACGTGTTAGTCCACGAGATGACACACCTGAAGGAAAAGCATCATAACGAACAATTTGAGCTTCTGCTCAAATCGTACATGCCCCAATGGGACCAATGCAAACAAGAACTAAGCAGTGGCGTCCTTGGCTATTCAGAGTGGGCGGAGCAGAATTAGAGCATTCGCATTAGTCTAAGCAGTGCCAAACAATTTGATATTTGTATCTTGGGTCATAGCAAGCTATTAGTGAATAATTGATGAAACAGCTTGCTCACCAAATTCGGCTTAATCGCTAAGTGTTAGACCTAACAAATCCGACTACTATGGCAACTGCCAGCGCTAGTAAAAGCCCTATTCCTACGATGGCCATAAAGGGATTAATGGGATACAAGACCCATATAATTGCGCCTCCGATGACTATGAAGATTAGGGATATTACCACTCCAATTACTGCTTCAATTATTCCGCTCAAGGTTTCACCCCCTGATTACTGAGTACACAAATGTTAAATTTAGCGCTAACCGATTAGAACTAAGTTGGAACCAGTCTAAAACAGGTTTGAAACCGGTGCCAAACCTTACAAGTAGTTGATTAAATGAAGAGAGAACATTCGTCAGCTAGAGCAATTTTCAGACTTCTAGTAGCACCCATCCTTATTGCCGTGTTGACTTTGCTTCTTGTGATTTCGCTATCATTCCTTAAAGTCTACGGCGTTACGATTCCAGTAGTTTTTATTATTGCACTCTATTCCTCAGTTCTTTACCTTGTTTGGCTATACAGACCGGTCGCATATTCGGACATGTCTATTCTAGATAAGATCAATATTGACGGTGCACCTTCCGAAGTCTTAGACTGTCTAAAAACCCTGAGCAAGAATCGTCTGATCAATGTGAATATTATTCGGTTCTTAGGTAAAACCAACAGAAAACCAAATCAAAGTGAAATAGTGAAGCACGTCAATGGTTCTGGCATTAACCTAACATCAACTAGAATTAGGGAAATAATAGGTGATCTAGAGAAAATCGGGTTGGTTGCTTCGTTAAGAGGTACTCATGAGCGGGAGTATACACTAACAAAAAAAGGTCAATGGTGCTTTCGATCAGTTGAATATTATTTTCCCAAGAGAAATGGCTTATTTGTTTTAAGAAATGAAATACTTCAAAAAGCTCTTCAACCTTTTCCTGAAACAAACGAGTAACAGCTTGTTATTAAAATCTAAAAAAATTAAAGACCTTTACTGTTGCTCCAACACGTGCTCATTGCCTGCGTATTTCAAAGAAACGGTAATACGGTTTCGACTTAGGCTATTTCTTATTTCATTATTTATTCTCGAATTACCTTTTCCTTTGCTTGCATGGCCAAAACGAGTTATTTTCCAATTTGTAATGTCGCCTCTGATTATCTGGGGATTGCTTGTTAGGATGTAGAAGGGCATTTTTGTTTGGGAAGTATACAACTCGGCTATCAAGTTCAGTAATCTTTTTCCAACTCCTATCCCTTGATAATCGGGTAAGACAACTAACCTGCTGACACGGTAATATTTTGCTCTCATGCGGATGCAGACTACTGCTATGAACGCTATGGGCTTGTCTTGATAGACCGCTGTGTAGCATCGAGCTGTTGATGGTAGGGAGCCGTTTAGATAGTGATATTGCCGAAACATTTGCCACAGGGAAGCGCCGCACCGATAAACTTGGAGGTTAACGGGCGGCCTAACCCTTTTTTTCTGTCAAACTCCATCGTATCTGTGCAGAAAACCCAGTCAGGCTCAAGCCAGTCTACAACGTCATAATGACAGGTAACAGCAACAAACTGCTTCTTGCTTCTGCGGACTGCCTTGCTAATCGCGTAAGCGCTAACCTTAGCTATCTCCCTATCGACAACACTGGTGAACTCATCAAAAACGATGACCAGCTTATCTAAACAAAGCGCTCGTGCAATGTCAACACGCATCTTTTCACCTTGGCTTAGGCAATCATAGCTTTTGAGCCAGTCAGGCGGAGAAGCAAAACCCACACTGCAAAGCGCTTTTGTTATCTCTCCAGTTTCAAGCTCCTCTGGGAAATCATCAAGCACACACTTATGCGAATACTCAAACCCTCTGATGTATGCTTCAGGGAAAAGCTGCTTAGCAATACTTGTTTTGCCGGAGCCGCTGCGGCCAACGATTACGCCAACCTGCCAATCGTCATTTTCAATCGGTAAAGAGCCCTTGAAACGCTTCTCTAACTTGACATCCGATAGAGTAAAACTTCCAACTACGCTTTGAGCCCTAAAACTGTCTGCTTGGTCCCAATGTTTTACAATGTCAAAATCCGTAGCTTAAACCCCTCCAACTTTAGCTTTTCAAAAATCCGTTTCTGATCTGTTTCGTCTTTGCATTCCACAATTATTTCATAGGTAGCGGGAATACTGACAGACAATTCGCGATCCAAAAGTTCTTGTGGGAGTTTTTCTCCTACAGATGCAAGGAGCACTTTCAAACAGTCTCGCTCACCTTGTTCGATTATGCGCATGTATTCCGCAACGTCGAGTTCCTTGTTATGCTTGCCCTTGAGTTTGTTTAGAATCTGCCTAAGCATACGCCTGTCTATATCACTTACTGGCAACCGAAGAACCGGAGCACAAAACTCATCATGCTGTAAGCAGACCATAGCTCGTTGCTCCCCGTCACAATAAACCCCATCCTTATTACATATAATCGGGTACGTCCAACCGTATTTTTGCAGACTCTTCCAGATTTGATCTTGCTGGTTGATCGTTGTAACGTTGGGATTATTTTGGTCTGACTGCAGGAGGCGAAGGTCTTCTAGCAGTGGCAGGTAAGCATCGGGAACCTTAATTATTGTTTTCTTCTCCATCATTTACACTCTCGCGTTTATGATTCTTGTCGGTTTTGGGATTAACTTTAATATCGCGCAGGAAATCTTCTCGGTCTTTCTTTGACCATTTACGTAAGTTTTTTTGGCACTCCATCCAACGCTGGAAGAACAGGTTAAAATTTAACTTGAAGAAAGAAGCTTCTATTTCGTCGAGCATTAGCGCTCTAGGCATTGTAAATAGGAACAGCTCAATTATTCGGCTTATGATTATATGGTTGCCCTTGAGGATTATCTCTTTGTTTTCCAGTATGGTTTCGCGAGTCCACCCGTTGTGGTACTTTTCATCGAGTTCAAAGTTTTTCAGCAAGACAAGCTGTTCAGGTTCAGTGAAAGAGTTAAAATCTATCCGGATGCCTTCTGACGCGACAGGCTTTAGCTTCTCGGATAACTCTTCAATTCTCTTGGTTAACTGGGAAGACTTCAATGTGGTTTGCCCTCCGTTATTTTCTGATTCTTTGTTGTTTCTGGTTGGCTTCTATGAAGTCGAAACACCCTATCTAACAGGCCCATTTCTCTGCGTTCCAAAATAAGCGCTTCTCGTTTCTCTTTTGGCATTTCACGCACTTTTTGTACACTTTCAAGCCAGTCATACAGGAAATTGTAGAAGTATATTTTGAAGTACCACTCTTCAAGTTCATCACAACAAAGCGACGCAGGCATAATCTCAACAAACAACTCTGTGGTCCGCCTACCGAAGATCTCCAAGCCTTTGTACCACAAATCCGCGTTCTTTTCTATGACGTCTTGAGGCGGACTCGCAGGCGCATATTCATCAACAATCTCTTGAACCTTATCGAGAAGCTTCCTTTCGGGCTCGCTAAAGCAGTTATAGTCGAGGCGCGTCTCTGTCTTTGCTGAATCATCCAGTTTGCCAGATAAACCTTTAACTTTCCTGTCCAGTTGCCAACTCTTCATGGCACAAAGACCCCCTTTGCCGCTTTATCCTCCAAAACCTTCAACCTGCCCATCAACTCAGGCAAAACGGCAGTCTCAAACAACAACGAATTAGCCTTCAACATAGTGTTCAAGGCGCCGAGCTGAGCCAACTCATTTTCAAACGTAAGCAGCCGGATGCTCGCTTGGCGATAAACCTGCTCATAACGGTTAATAACTTTCAACAAAACCTCATTAGGCTTAACATCGCTCTGCAAAATAGGCTGCCAAGTTGCACGAGCTTCAAAATCATTGTAGATAGTACGTTTAGAACATGCATTTTTCTGGCTCAATTCCTTCACAATCTCAGCTTGAGAGAAGCCTAAACCTTCAAGCTTTAACAATTCTAAGCGCCTAGAGACCGTTTCCAGCTTTGCCTATCCCCTCAAATTGCAGCTTTCTTTCAATCATTGATCCTCATCCCATTTTTGAGAGACAACAGATAGGTTCAGCGAAAAGGCTAAGCCTAAAGACAACACAAAACAAGACAACAATAACTTGTTACAGCATATAGAATAATAAAACTTGCTTATTTTTCTCGCAAACCTGGATCGCAATTATTATTATAAGGGAGATGCAGAATCGTTAAACAGTCACGATGGAGGTTGGGGCAGTGGGGTGGAAAGAGTATCTGGAAGATTATGAAGCCAGAGAAATGGCAGAATATGAAACGTTTAAAAGAAAAATTTCTAATGGCACTTTCACAAGCAAAGACATTTATCCACAAGCCATCCGTTTTCCAGAAATTAAGAGGCCAATTTCAAGAACTTTTAGTATACAAGACATTTCTCAAGACGACAATATATGGGCAATAATTCCTCTTGGTGGTTCTACTATTCAAGGACTTCCCCCTTTTCCAGAACACATGCTTAAATCCAGTCTTGGTTTTTCTATAAGCGAAATTCCTGAAGTTATTTCATTCGTTAAAGAAACAGGCAAGCTTCAGTTCACCCTTCGTGATTATCCAACCAAGTATTTGGAATGCCCATTCCTTGAACCCATTTTTAGAGAATTAAATCCGCCAGTTGGCGTAAATCTTCCTCCAACCGCTTTTATCGAAGAAAAAGATTTCCGCCGATATATGGCAGAATTTAACAAATTTTGTGAATCGAAGGTGTTTCCTCATATCTTAAAATGGTCGCGTGAAGAAACAGGTGCGACGACCAACGGTGAAATACTGATCGGGCAATATCGTCATACATACACTTTCTTAAGGGCGCTTGGCTACGATAGTATCGTCAATCAAATTGAGACGTATTCTCTTAGTGGACAGGTAAATGAGTTAGCAGCAATCATGATGGTATCTGGCACTCTTATTATTCAACCTGCCTTTGAACCCATAGCTCGTTCGTTCTCATATGACACGGCCCTTTATCAATCTGCAGTTGGATTTGCCAATATGCACAAGCTTGAGATGCCCAAACCAACATTCCCCGTTGAGATTGGAGAGTATATTATTAAAAAGCTAGTCCATTGTGCGCCAAGTTTGGATGCATGCAAGCAGTTAGTATTTAATTACCAGGATCAAGATTTGTACAAACTTCATGAAGCTTTGGCTGAAGGCATTGTAGCAAACAACCCAGATGTCATATCCAAAGCCAGCAAAGACTTTTCATTGGTAATGGATGAGATATGGAACGATAAGAGCTTGCTTTACAAAGTTAATGGGCTAAAGGTAGGAGTACCAGTTCTATTCGGGGTCGTTGGGGGACTTGCCGCTGGATTGTCTGGAGGTATTGGAGGTGTCTTAGCTGGGTTGGGAATTTCGGCAACTGACAAATTTATCGGCGGGATTAATGAGGGAGTCGCGGAAAAGATTGCTAAAATTAAATCCTCGAACTGGGAAGTGGTTGTATACGATTTCAAGAATAAGTACAAGCTCCATAGTATGGATAAGAAAATCGGTAAATGACTATTTCTTGATAACCATGACTCAAACTTGTCTCTAATCCTTCGAACGTTAGCGATCCCAATCCTCTCGTCTAGCGATATTATTAGCCAGAATGCAATAATTAACAATAAAGTGGTCTCGTGCCTTACCAATGGAATAACCTTGTCCAAGAATGGTTACTTAATCAGAACTTGGACTATGAACCAGAAGAGATTGTAGACGCATTTAATCAGGTAGAAAAGACAATGGGGTCAAGCTGGATAGGTCTAACTTTTGGTACGACCCGCGGGATTTGGAATGCAATATCGATAATTGAACTTGGAAAAATGCTAGTAGACGTTGAAAAAACTCCAAACGGATCAAAATTAATCAATAAGATAAAAGAAAACTACCCTAATAGTATTCAGCAAGGTGCTGCTGGTCGCAAAATCGGTCCCTCGCAATTCAAGGCTTCTGACAGTTTGCATGAACTGTCTCATTCACTGCAAGTTGCGCGACTTATTGCTCGTTATAGACGCCATTCCTGCGTAGTTGAAATTGAACCTGAGTTGATTGTAAACGGTAGGAGAAGATTTCCAGATTTAAGAGTATTGCATGACTCTGACTCTAATTGGACATACGTAGAAGTTGTTTGCCCCGGTTTTTCAAAAGAAACTCAAGAGATATACGAGACTTTAAATCGAATCTCAACTCTTGAAGACCAAATCATGGACCGCGTAATTGAAGTCTATCTATATAGAGATCCAACTGAACTTGACATAAGACAGATCATTGATACGTGCAAGCTTCTTGCTCAAAAAGATCTACAGCCGCAAGAAAGCAACCTTCGCGGTATAGCCCAAATATTCACTAATCCATGGAATGAAGAGCTTCTTCCTAGTTTCGGCCCAGCAATAACCGAGAAGAGACCTGTTCTAGTTTGTGTTAGCTTCGAAATAAAGACAGAAGAAGGCCTATCTCACGGAAGAAGATGCATTGCTAAGATGCCCTTCACTGATGAAAGAGCCCAAAGGATATTAGGTGAAAAGAGCGGTCAACTGTCTAGAACTGAGCCCGGCTTGATCGTGTTAGATGTCTCTTCGATACCAGGCGGGTTCAAAAGGTGGCCTGAGCTGGTGACAAGAAGGTTACAGCCAAATCTAAACCGAAGAATAGGCGCTGTTCTGGTAACTGCTAACTCCATAACAAACAAAAAAATGGTCGTACAAAACAGCTTAATTAAACATCCAAACCCGCTTCACCAATTATCTGATAATTTCCTCACTGTGACGAGTTCATGCTCATAGGAAGGAATTTGCGACGTGGCTCCACTATATTATGGTTTACCAATCGACTGGAAATACGAGATAAAACTCGCCATAAGGCCAGTACTGAAGCCTTCAAAAACGCTTTCGGCTTTCATAAGGTCTTGTTTGCTTGTTAGTATGAAGAAAACCGGCGTTGATTTCAAATCCTCTTCCAAAACCTTCTTTAAAGCCTTAAGATTGTGAACTTCTTTGAAACAATCCTCAAGCCTTCTAAAGAAATAATAGTTAACTAAAATACTGATACTCATGTCCTGAAGTCCATCTTGCAACGAGTTTTCCAAGGCGTGAACCCTCATAGCTACAATAGGGTTAGTTCTTGCAGCGAGCAAAATATCCTGAAATATAACGGCTATTTTTAGAACCTCTGGACTCTTACTGGTTAGGTAGGCGCGTCCTAGAATTTCCGAAAAAGATGTTGCCGTCACAACTATTAGTGTTTTGTCTATTTGATCAAGATCAAACAAACTGAATCCCAATTTTTCCTTTCCCGATCTCTGTTCTTTGAGTGTCGCTGAACTCAAATAATGCATTATGTACGTTGTTGATTCATCATAGAGCTTAAGTAGGTCGTAAGATTTTGCTATAAACCGTACACTTGGCTGAGGGGAATCAAGCAATCGGTGATTTTGTTTGGCGCGATACAATATTTGATTAGTAAAATCTTTGACTCGACTATCCGGCATTAATAGATAGCCCATTATGGCTCTAATAGTAATGGTGGGGCTCGCAAAGCTGGTTCCAGCGATATCCAATACATTAGTCGCTGAATAAACCAATCTCGTCAATAAAGAATCGGAAAAAGAACGAGCTATCCCTTCGTAAATATTTACGTAGATTTTTTCTCTTATTTCCTTCATAGTCTTAGTAAAATTAGGATCATCAACATATGCGAACTCGCAGTTTTTAATACCTACTTTGTAGTCCTCTTTCTTGATTCGGTCAATGAAGCGCTCATATTTTTTAAGATCATGTTTTTCAAGCTTCGCTCCCAGGTTTGCGTGGTGCGCGTCTCTTGCAATCCAATCAATTCTGTCTCCGTTTATTCCATCGACTCCTTGATATGTTCCAAGAATTGTAGTCAGTAAGTGAATTTTCTTTAAGAGCAAGTCGTTATCAGCCATTTCGGCGAAAAGTGGCTTCTCTTCTTCCATTATAATTTGGGCAACAATTTGGGATAACTTATCTTTGACTTCGGGGTTTTTTAATTCTTTTGAGCAGTTTTCAAGTGCTTTCAACATTTGGTTGTTTTCAAGCACTAAGTATAAAGTCATGGCGATGTCCAGTTTCTTAGGAGTTAGCAAAGTGTCCATCGTCCGTCCAAGTAATTCAACCACAAAACCTGTAATTCCATCTAGGGCATGACCCCACGCGGGGTGACCCAAATCATGAAGCAAAGCTGCAATTCCCAGAATCACTTGGTCGTCGTTGGTCAGCTTTAGACCTTTGCTTTCGCATTCTGCAGGAACTGTTTTGGATAGCTTGTTAAGAATACTGCAACTTAAGTTCATTACACCTAGACTATGTTCATACCGAGTATGGGTAGCGCCGGGAAACAAAATGTGGGTGTAGGAGAGTTGTTGAATATCCCTCAACCTGTTAACCAAAGGAAGCTGGGAGAGATACATGATATGTTTCGGTAGCTCAGTTATTCCGTAAATTGGCAGGACTTCTGAACTTGGGCAGACTTTAGCATAGTCAACAATATGTTCTGGCTCACGATTATAGCTTGATTCGTAATAGCCGACTAGCTCATAAAAGAGAGGGCCAAAGATGTTGTAGGTGTCTCGCCAGTATACGTCAGCACTCACTTTGAAGAAACCACGCAAGGAGCTTCTTCAAGAGCTAAGTTTATCCTTCGTGTATATTCGTCGAAAAGTTTAACACCGGTTAAAGAGGCTGAGTTTTCAACTATCTTCCCTAATTCGGATAGCTGCTTTTTGTCTTTAATTTTTAGCGTTGTTTTTTCAAAATCAGTTTCTCCGCCTGCTAACTCCACAATGCCCAGTTTCTGCATATACTTGAAATCATTGAATAAATCTTCAGCACCATCGTGAAAGATTAACTGCTCTTTCCGCCAAAGGACATCGAAAACAAAGCTAGAAAACTCTTTAAAGCTCAAGTTGTCGCATTTTTGCGGACTTTTATCATATTTTTCGCAGTATTTTCCCAATATGTAAGCTGTATAAGTCCACATTGATGGTTCTCCAAAGTTACATAGTACAATTCAGCACTTAAGGTCTTTGGTGCTAATAAAGCTAAAAAAAGGCAGATTAAGCGCAAATTTGATTGACGAGTTACCGATGTGTAGGCTGATTGGTGTTAATCTGCATTAAGTAACTCATTATTTTTATTGATAAAATAGATATTTTATCATATTATTTTATATTAAACATTTATTTTATACTTATTATATCAATATATTGCTAACCTCATATGTCCGACCCGATGGAAGTAAAGCTCACAGCCTACAAAGTTGTAGACAAAATCGCAACTGCTGCAGGAAGCTCTGCGCATGTATTTGTTCCAAAAGAATGGGTTGGCAAGAAAGTAAAAGTTTTCTTGCTTGAACAAGTATCTGAAAATGAAAAAACGCAGAATAAGAAAGCAAACAAACGAAAGAAACCTATTACTGGAAAATCATAATTAGATAAAAAAGAGGGGTTGTGCGGGAGATGTCTCCACCAGTTGCCTATTAAGGATTTATGAAAAATGTTGTCTCTATACCTACCTTTTAAATGAGTTAAGATTATTCAGGTAAACGTTTTAATTTAGCTTTGAAGTCGTCCTTTGGCTATGTGGCGGCTGGGGTTCTTCTTTCACGAGATAGCGTTCGGATTGCTAAGCGTCTTTATACCGCTGTACCTAGTTGCCTTCAAAGACACCAGCGTTCTTGGTGGACCACTTGTTGCTCTAGGCGTCATGACGTCAATAGCCATATTCTGCTCCATCCCTTCCTCATTCCTCTGGGGATACCTCTGTGACGCCACGCGCCACTATAAAGTGTTTATTCTTCTTTCTTTTCTTTCGTCAGCGGTAATTCTCTTCCTTATGACGCTTCCATTTGCCCAAAACATCCTTCTATTTGTTGCCTTGTATGTTGTCATGCAAATGCTCCATGTAGCACACGAATCGCCCAAAAACGTGCTTATCGCCGAGCATTATAGCCGTGATGAATGGGAAAAATCTTACGGCTTTTATGAGGGGCTCACAGAAATCGGCTTTATCATTGGTCTAGCCATCGGATTATTCATGTTTGCCTCTACTCTTAGCTCTGCTGTCTTGGCAACTTACAGTCTGTACCTTTGCAGCGGATTAAGCGTAGCTGCATTCATTCTGTCCATATTTCTGATTGCTGATCCATTGATGATTTTTGAAAGGCGCTTAGTAGGCATAGAGAGAAGGATAGATTACACCTATCGCGGCGTAGAATCCTCATCCAGGCTCATGGATGGATTGCGTTGGGATGGTTCACTTAAAGAAGACAGTTTTCTCGGGTTTGCCTTAGCGATAGTTATGTTTTCCCTTGCATCAAGCCTCTTCTTCACGCCTCTTCCAATATTCCTAAAGATAGGCTTAGGTTTGCCGACAAGCATGGTTTACGTCGCTTACATCCTAAACTCAGTTGGGGCAACAGCAGGCTATTTCTTGATTCGTGGACGAGCAAGATCAATGGACATAAGGAAACAAATGCCACGATTCGTGCTTTTCCGCAGTCTCCTCATATTTGCGCTCGTTGGGTTTATCCAGTTTGCTTTTTTCCGTTCAATCATGACTGGGATTCTTCTTATTTTCATCGGCTTCGCATACGCCATGTACTATATTATGATGCTTTCCCTTTCAATGGAGCTTATACCTGAGGGAAAAACAGGCTTTTTCGACGGGCTCGTCGGCTTAGGCGCAGCAGTAGGCTCCTTCCTTGGACCTTTCCTTGCTACACACTTGAATTATCTACCAACTTTCCTAGTTGCCGCTGTAGTTTTCTTGATTGCCTTCATAGCTCTAAAATTGTTCTCGTAAAACGTGAACAAAGAAAAAAGATAGAGCGAGCTTTCGCTCGGGTTCAAGTTTATTCTGTGTGCACTCTGAATAGGTCGATGTCTTCGCGCATGCTTGGTGTTAGCTCAAGGAAGTCTCTTACTGAACGCTCAATATCTTTTGACTGTGTTACGTATCTTCCGACGATTAGGATGTCAGCGCCTTGTTCTAATGCTTCTTTGGCTGTTTCTGGTACTATTCCGCCTGCAACTGCGATTAGATATTTTTTGTTTGGGAAAGCTTGGCGTATCATTTGTATGCGTTCAAGTCCGCAGGTTCTTCCGCTTTCTTGATCGATTCCTCTGTGCAATATGACGACGTCTGGGAACTCTTTGAGTGATTTAAGTTTTCCAAGCACATCTTCAACGTTTAGCATGTCTATGACAGCGTATATTCCAAGTCTTTTTGCTTCATGTACGAATGCATCAAGAGTTTCAGGTGGTGCAAGTCCTGCGGCAACCACTGCATCTGCCGTGTCTTCATAGGCTATGTCTACTTCGACTTTTCCTACATCGAGCGTTTTTAGGTCTGCAACTATGAACGAGTCTTTTGCTACTTGTCTCAGGTCGCTGATTACTCTTGTTCCATAACGCTTGATTAATGGTGTTCCGGCTTCAATGATAATTCTATCACTTCCTGGAAGTTGAGCGAGGATTTTCTTGGTTTTCTCAAGCTCAGGCGCGTCCATTGAAATCTGCAGGTATGGGGGTCTCCATAAGCGTGGAACTTTGAAGCCCATTATCGGATGCTTTGCACGGTCTTTATCATAGATTATCTTTTCAAGTGATGGGTACTTCTTTAATGCTCGTTGCAGCGCCATTTTTGTTGCGCCGTAATTGTACTGGTATATTTTTCGGTAATCGCTTGCTTTTGGATGAACAAACACGCTGCAAATGATAACCCACTCATCAAGTTTGTCTGCGGGTATAATTCCTTCTTCTGCAGAATCAGCAATGGCTTTGGCAACTGCGGCTTGTGCTGGGCCAAAGATTTTTCCTGTGTCCTCCATGTTCTTAATGGTTACTTTAGGCACTATTAGTGTGTGGGGTTTCGGCGGCAAATTAGGTCTTATAACTGCCAGCAGTGGCGTATGACCAGCTGATAAACTTGTCATGCCATTAGCGAACGCTTGGCCAACTGGGCCATTTTTGTCGCCTATCATCAGATCTATGTGTGCGACTTCGTTTCCTTCTCCAACCAGAGATTCACCGATTAAGTAAGTGCTTCCTGAATTTTCGTCAGCAACCACTGTCGGCATACACTCAACAATCTCTTTGAAATCGACATTGAACTCCTTTAACCAAGTGTAAAGTGTATCCCTGTGAATGTCTATTTCTTTCGCTGTTCCAACGATTGTCGGTTTTATCGGCTTATTTTTTGAGTCAACTTCTTTTTTTGCCGCTTCAGTCAACATTTTAATAAATTCTTCTCGAGTTTCTGGCTTTTTAACATCTGTTCCCGACATTTATTTTAGCCTCAGCGCTCTCTCTATCTCATCTTATATATAAAAGTGTCGGAAGGTTGAAAAAAGTATTAAGGATGGTTGAGCTGATTCTAGCGACAAATTGTCGTTCAATAGCTGTTTTATTTGGGGAAGCGGTAAACGCTGTCCTTGAGAAAAGTTTATCGGTAAATCTATATACCTTGAAGTTTTATTGAATGCCTCATTATGAGGCAATCCGGATGTCTTGGACTGACTGGGCATGTTTAGGCATATTCGTATTGGGTTTTTTGCTCTTCCTATACGGTGCCAACGCTTATAATGCAATTATTGGTTACGCGGGCGTTTACCTTTGCATCGGTGCAATAGCAGTCTATCTTATTATATACATATACAAGGAATTGACTAAGAAAGCGCCCTCTCAAAACCCATAAAGGTTACCGTATTTTTCATTTAGGTATTGTAGGTAAGGTTTAGAATCCAAGTTTTTTTGGGTTGCTTTCTTGATGAGCTCTTCTGGGTCGTAGAGGTCTCCTTGGCAGTAGATATTTTTAGTTAACCAATCATTCACACTTTTCAATTTTCCTTGTGAGAGTTGGTTGCGCCAGTTCGGGAGGTCTTTGGTGATTGCAGCGGTTATTTGCCCACTGTAAATGTTGCCTAACGTGTAGCTTGGAAAATAACCGTATAATCCGCTTGCCCAATGCGTGTCCTGCATTACTCCTTCAGAGTCATTTTCAACTTTTACGCCAAGATACTCAGCGTATTTCTGATTCCAAACCTCAGGGAGCTCGTTGACTGCTATTTTATCGGCGAAAAGGTCTCTTTCAATTTCAAAGCGTATAATCACATGCAAGTTGTATGTTACTTCGTCGGCTTCAATGCGGATTTTTGACGGTTCAACCTTGTTGATAGCGTGGACAAACTGGTCTAATTCAACATTGGCAAGGTTTGGGACTGCTTTTTTGAGTTTAGGCATAAAACTTGTCCAGAACTCTTTCGACCGGCCAATTACATTTTCGTACAAGCGTGATTGGGACTCATGTATGCCATAGGAGCATGTGGAACCTATTGGTTGATACTTCCATTTTGGGTTGAGGTTCTGCTCGTAGAGCGCATGTCCTGTCTCATGAAGTATGGAGAAGATTGAGTTTGCATAATTGTCTATGTAATAATGCGTGGTTATGCGTACATCGTCGTAGTAGCCTGTGGTAAAGGGATGTTCTGTCTCATCAATTCTTCCATGCGCCGCAGGCGAGGTAGTGTCGTAGCCTAATGTTTGTGTTAAGAGTTGTGCGATTTGGCGTTGGTTCTCTGCTGGAACTGGCTGATAAAGTATTGCTACATCTGGCTTGTTTGGGCTGGCTTGAATCTTGCTTATTAGCTGTTTTAAGCCTTGCTGAAGTTGACTAAACGTTGCCGTAATCTGATCCCCAGTCATTTTAGGCTCAAAATTATCAATCGCCGCTTCATATGACGTTTTGGTTTCCTTAACTTTCATAAGAATTTCTGCAGCTTGCTTGCTTAAATCTAAAAGTTTTTGCAGGTCAGCTTTGAAGAGATTAAAATTTTTTTGGGCTTTAGCTTTTTTCCAAACATTTACCGTTATTACTTCTTGCTTGGCAAGGTCAGCCACTAGTTTTTCAGGTAAACTATTTTGTTCTCGGTAGCTTTTTTGGATTAGGTAGATGTTGCGTTTTTCCGCTTGGCCGAGCGTTTCGTATTCGGGGCTTGCTTGTATGGTGTTTAGGAGTTTTCCTATTTCTGGGTCTGTGCTCATTTTATGATGAATCCGACTTAGCAATGACAACTGTTGACTTCGTTGCTCTACTGCTCCTGGGGGCATCATGGTTTCCATGTCCCAGTGGATTATGCCTTCGGCTGTTTGCAGCACCATTAGGTCTTCAGTTTTTTTTAAAAGTTGCTTGTAAACTGAATTTATGGCGTTAGTAGTCAAAGTGATTTTTCTCCTTCATTTGTTTTGTGTTAATGCTCTGTTAAAAACTCTAGTTCTCACTGAAGACTATAAAGCTCCTTGTTCTTTGAGACTTTTTTTGATGCTCACCATTTGGTTAAGACTTGCATGGTTTATGCTGATACTTATCATTTGGGATGTTTGTGCGTTCCGATTTGGATAGCGTTGAGGTTTTTTAGGCTAGATTAGTCACAACTATTGCTGCGTGTTTAGTTGTGCATAAATGTTAAATGGCACCGAAACAACATTCACCATTAGTCAAAAAAGGTGCTGAAACATGTTTCAGCTGGTCGTTTGAAACAGTAATAGGGGGTGCATAAGGGTTGGTTGGGGAAGATGTTTGGGTTAGCCAGAACCTTATCAGGCCGCGTCTGAGCCGGGATGAGCTTTGGATGCTATATCGTCTGGTGGATCATCAGTATTGGTTGTTGAGGAAGCATCCGCATCCTTTCTGGGACCTGAATGAGCTCAGTAGGCTGAGGCTTAAGCTGTTGAGAAACCTAAACAGGAATCGTAATCAAGAATATCAAATAAGCGTACGCAGAAGGGTCTATTAAACCATTAGCAGGCATGCGCTGATTTTAACAAATGGTGGCTCTTATCAATGGATTGCTAACCTCAACTTGCGCGAGATTGTTGTTAGAAAAATTAAATGCCAGAAGCGAACGCCACTTATTGCCCTCACTGCGAGAAACAATTGATACTTTAAAAGATCTGTTTCTTTTTTATTTCAGCATGCAAGCTTAAGCATACTACGTACATCGAGGTTTGTTGCTGTTTAATGTTAACAACATACCTTTAAGTGAACAGTAAACACGCTTTATCCTGAAGTGCCGCTTATGACTGAACGCAAACCACCCTACGGCAAACGAATCAAAACATGGTCCATTCTGCCTAAGGCACCACCATTGCATGAAGAACCCATACGCGGGATAGAGCCTGGCAAATTAGTTTGCCAAATATGCAGAAAAACCTTCAAAACCCACGCCCAAATTGATAGGCACATGGAACACATGCATGGAAACCCAGAAAAAACACATACTGCACCCCATAGAATAGAATAAGTTGGTGGCTCGGGCTAGGATTTGAGCTGGTCCTCGGCTCGAAACCACTTTTATGGAGTAGCTATCTATAAAGCGAAAATGTTGGATATCTACCGCAAAACGTATATTTCCCACAGTGGGAATTAGATATGAGTGGGAAAATGACGACCAAAGAAGTAACTGTTGACGAGAAGGGTAGAATTCTAATCCCCAAGGAGACCCGTGAGAAGATTGGGTTACGAACGGGGGGGAAGGCACGGTTAAAGGTCGAGAAAGAAAGAATTGTCATCATGCCGCCAATTTCGCCAGAAGACTTCATTAGAGAAATGGAAGGTTGCATCAAAGAAGGCACTCCCGCCATAGAACCCTTAGACCTCAAGAAAATGTGGGAACCCAAAAAAGTGGCCAAGAAATGATCTTTATAGATTCAAACATGTGGTGCTACTACTTCGACAAACGCCTGCCCGAACATGAACAAGTACGCGACATAATGCGAAAAACCATAACTTCAGAAGATATTGTTTGCAATACACTAATAATTCTGGAAGTAGCCCACTACTTAGTCAGGCACTTCACAGAATCGACTGCACGCAAAAAAATCGAATACTTTACTAACCTATCGAACTTGACCATTGTAGACTTTGATCGCCAAAATATGACTCAAGCCCTAGAAAGTCTAATTGAACATGGCTACAGCGACGGCTTAGGCGGACGAGACGCAACCGTTTTAGCTACCATTAAATTGAAAGAAATCAAAACAATACTTTCTCACGATGAAGTGTTTAAGCGTCTATCCACTAAACTGAAGCTGGAAGTCATAGATCCAATCAAAAAATAGTTCAGCCCAATTCTTGTTGCAAAGCATTAGAAATGATTGGTGCTCCGGCCGGGATTCGGACCCGGGTCACCGGCTCGAAAGGCCGGAATACTTGACCGGACTATACTACCGGAGCCCTTTGCTTAAAAGCATCAAGCAGAATGCTTTTTCACTCGAATAAACATTACCCTTCTAGAATGAGGCTTTTAGCTAGCTCGGGCTTTCTTGTTTTGGTTTTTTGGTTTAAACAAAAATCCAGTTATCTGCTCAACAAGTTTGCCTTGATTTTTTGCCGTTTTTTCTAGTTCTTGGATTCTTTTTTCTAGGTCGTTTGAGATGATTTTGCCTTCGATTCTGTTTGCTGAGCGGAACATTAGCAGCATTTTGAAAACTTCAGATATGGCTTTTTCTTGCTCATCAGCGGAAGCGGGTTTTATTCCAGCAATTATTGATAACTGGTTCACATAGTGTTCTTTAATTTTTAGTTCCGCGTTAACCGAAGGGTCAGTTGGAAATGCAATGCTCAGCGGGATCTTTTTGGCCAGTTCCGCTGCTGTTGGAAAACGGATTATGATGTCTCCTCTTATCCATGAAGAAACGAATTCCGTGACGAATCTTCGAATCTCTTTTTGACTGAAAAGTAAAGCAGGCTCTGCCTTTGGTTCAGTTTTCTTTTTAATCCTTACACTTATGACTTTCTTATCTTCACGTTTATTTTCCATCGTATTCCCCTTCCGCAGTCTATCGATTCTTTCTTCTACTTTTCTTCTTAAGCATGACTAGTATTTAAGAAAAAGCGTTAAAACGAGATTTTTGCTGCGGATGGAATTTTGCCCAAGATTTTCGCTGTTGCCTTCTCCACCTTTTCACGGTCAGCTGCATCAGTATATACTCGTAGTATATTCATGAAGCCTTTCAATGTTTCAAAAATCTTTGAAATATCACTTAGCCGCTGCAACGTTTTCTCACCCGCTTGGTTTCTGGTGAAAACAGGAATCTCCATAGACTCCATAAGTACCGCATGGTGATAAGGTACGGATGGCACCGTGGGCACGTCAATTATCACTGATTCAATGCCGACGCCTGCTTCCTTGGCAATTTCACTCTGCATTTGACGTCTATATGATTCGCGACCAAAAATATTCGATATCATAGTATCCTTCTCGTAGAAAGTACGTTCATAGGCGCATTTTAGCATTCTGCGCCTTTCTAGGTTGCCAATTATTCCTTTGGATGCTTCACACTTTTTCAGGGCTGCCCAAACCGTGTAGTCATCTAGCGCTAAATACTCTTCAGGCGTCTTAAACGCCGTCAACCCTAACTCACTATTTGCTTTTTCCATCGCGGTCGCCAGCATAATCTGCGCTGCTCTGCCAACACGGTGGAAATAAATGCTCTTAAACGACTCAATCCTAGCAATCATGAACGCTTCCAACGCTGACAGGGCACCGAGTTCCACGGCTAAGTTTTCACCTAAAACATCAAGCGCATGTATAAGGCGGAAAACGTCAATGAAACCGTACTCAGCGCCAGTGTGGTAAGTATCTCGGACGATGAAGTCCTGCTTGTCAACATCCACGGCACTGCTTATTATTTGGTCAAGAAACGCTTTGCTTGGCTTGTGTAGTTTTCCAACGGCAAGCTTAGCTACCTCTTGAGGCTTGTAACCCATTTTTGCTAGTTTATCGCCTACTTCGCTTTTCTCAATAATCCACGAGGTGATGTCCTCATGCGTCTTTTCCAATTCTTTTATCAATAACTGCTCAAAAACATGCGAGAAAGGTCCATGCCCAGCATCATGAAGCAGCGCTGAAATCCTGCACACGTCCACTTCTTCATCGCTTACGGCGCTTGAAATGTTAGGGTTCTCCAAAACTTTGCCTGCCAAATACATGACGCCGACACAGTGTTCAAAGCGTGTGTGGTTGGCGCCTGGATAAACGTATTCTGAACCTGCCAGTTGCCTCAGCCGCCTTAGCCGCTGCATTGGGTACGAATCAATAATGTTCTTTTCTGTTTCGGTAATGTACACGTACCCGTGTACGGGATCCTTTATTTCTCCCCAGTAAGCCTTAGGCACAAGCAAGCCTCGCAGTTGTAAGTTATATTTATGTATCTCCCTATAATGTGTAACGCTAACCAGCCGAGTTGAAAAGCATGGGTAAGAAGGGCGTTTTCATCTGCATCGAAGGCTTAGACGGAAGCGGAAAAACCACACAGGCAGTTCTACTCACCGAAAGGCTCTACAAAAGCCACAATGCAATTTACACTGCAGAGCCTAGCCACGGCAAAACGGGCACTTTCATCCGAGAATGCTGCCTTTATGAGGAAAAACGCTTGCCAACAGCCGCTGAAGCATTACTTTTTGCCGCAGACCGCATCGAGCACGTAGAAAACGAGATAAAACCCGCTTTAGCCGAGGGGAAACTGGTAATCTGCGACCGCTACATTTACTCGTCTTTAGCTTACCAAGGCAGTGCAGGCCTCAGCTTGGACTGGATTAAGACCATTAACTCTCATGCTTTGCAGCCAGACTTCGGCATATTTATCGATGTATCTCCAGAGCGGGTGCTGGAGCGGTTGCAAAGAAAGAAGTCTGTGATGGAAACCTTAGAAACACAGCAAAAAGTTCGAGAAATTTACCTCAAGTTCGTTGAGAAAGGTGAACTTATCAAGATTGATGGTGGCAAACCCAAGGATGTAGTAGCCGACGCATTGTATTCGAAAGTTTTGAGTTTACTTAAAACTGTCACATAATCATTGAAAAAAGAAAAGTGAGGGTTTGCGGTTTAGTCTTCTCTCCACTTGAACAGTCTAACTGCCAGAACGAAGATTACGGCTGTTATCACTGCAACGACAGCAAGGTCAATTAT
>Ga0208563_1000555_pt1 | contig 31995 bp, 26 predicted proteins | sample June2015DPH_17_1_2_FD_184717 | JGI IMG/M metagenome (GOLD analysis project Ga0208563, IMG submission 184717) | Peatland microbial communities from SPRUCE experiment site at the Marcell Experimental Forest, Minnesota, USA - June2015DPH_17_150... | ecosystem: Environmental > Terrestrial > Soil >... | reverse complement strand
GCTTTTCCTCCATGACACTGCTCACTTTCCACGGCATCGGCGCTCCTCCCTGCAAGCGCCTGCCATTAGTTCACAGTGTCAGGAATCCTCCCGGTCCGTTCTGTCAGCCATCCGCCCGGTCTGTACCGGTTGAAGGTACCCCCACCCCCCTGTTTTTGCGTAAGTAGGGGAAACAAAGCACTTACGGGCGGCTTTCCTGGATGTAGGGGAAACAAAGGACTTAGCGGGCGCAAGAGCGAAGAAGAGGCAAAAGAGAAGGGTGTGGGGCGCATTGTTTGCGTCCCGGATGAGGCTCCGGGACGGATCGAAATGGCACAAGAGCAATGTCCCCTCAGCATAACAGGTGAAGCATATCACATTATTTACCACTTGTCAATTATTATTTATAGAGTACTAGTTTCGAAACTGGTACTCGCGCGGAATTGGAAGCCCCTGGACCCAGCCTCTCACCACGAGGCCGGGGCGCCCAGAGTCTAGTGCGCATTTTTCGCCCTGGTCACGCGCCCGGATGGCTAACCGTCTTAATTTGGGGTAATATCCGAGTCAGCATAATAACTAAAGAAGATTTATGAGAGATCTCTTCCCTGCTTTCTTTCCGCCCACAGAAGAAGAATTCAAGAAACTGTGGAGCGAGGCAACGTTCGCGTTTGACGCAAACGTCCTACTTGATCTCTACAGAGTGACGCCCGACACTCAGCAAGCCTTCTTTGACGTGTTGCAAAAACTGGATGGCCGTATCTTTCTGCCTCACCAGTCGGCCTTCGAATATCTCCGTAGTAGAATTGCCACAATCGCTGCTCGGTCCCGTGCGCACGAGGCCCTCAAAGAGTTTGCGAATAAACTCGCGAGTGGTTTTGAGTCCCACCAAAATGAATACCCTTCCCAGATGGCGACTGAATGTGCGGAAGCTGCAAAGCGCGCCGCTAATGACATAACTGAAATCGTAGACAAGTCGATGAACAGCCAACCGGACTTGCTGAAATCTGACGATGTCTTGTCAAAGCTGTCCAAGATCTTCTCGGGGAAAACGGGGAAACCCTACGACCAGGCTAAGCTGGAGGAGACCTACAAGAAGGGACGTCTTCGATACGCGGAGAAAACTCCTCCAGGCTTTAGGGACGACACCAAACCAGAACCGAATAAATTTGGCGACCTGATTATCTGGTTCCAGCTAATCGACTACGCTGCTTCAACTGAAAAGCCTGTTATTTTTGTTTCCGGAGACGCGAAAGAGGATTGGTGGTGGAAGCACGAGGGAAGGACGATCGGGCCCAGGTGGGAGCTAGGCCAGGAAATGCATGAGAAGGCTAGCGTACGCTTCTACATGTATACGACGCCGAAATTCTTGGACTACGCACAGCAATCCCTTGATGTGAAACCTGAACCGACCAAGAAAGCCAAAACAGAATTCGAGGAAATAGAGAAACAGGATGAGCAGGCGGCGGACTACTCTGTGACCCAGTGGATTACCGCCCAGCCGATTTATGGTTCCCAATTCGCCACAACGATACCGTCCACCGGATTTGGATACGTCAACACCTTTCAAGGGACGGTTGACTCTGGCGTTTTCGACTTTGCTCAGACTAAGTCACCATCACCCGAAGAAATACGCCACAAGAACAACCTTCTTCAAGTATTACCATTCAACGGTCTAATTTTTAGTGCCAGAACAGGTAAGTGGACCTGTGAAATTGAAAGTACGCCCCCGATTGGCACACCGGATCGCGGATCTTACAGTCTCGAATTCCAAGCGAAAGATTGGCCGCGCAAGACCCGTCGCCTGGATCTCCGGGTGTCTTTAAGCCGCCTGAAGAGCGATGCCGATTGGACGTACAAGCAGGCTATCACTCGTGCAATCTTGGCATGGCTGGACGGCGGTATAGGCCTGGGCGAAATCGACATGGCTCCCTGATCGTCGTTCGCGGCCGACCCTGAACGCAAAATGAGAGCCCTTATTACGTGACCGTGCGATTGTGAGTGCGAGGGAGGGAAAGTCGTCAATGCCCCCTTTCAAGAAAGTCTTCCTAGAGAGCACGGCTCTCTTTCAACTCGGCCCCCAGCTTGAGAGCGTAGAGCTCTCCATGCTGCTCGCCGTTCGCGAGTCCACCCCATTTGAGATTCTAGTCGCAGAGGTCAGCTGGATGGAGTACCTCAGAGATCGAAAGTCAGAGGTCGGAAAGTCTCTGGATAAGCTCAGCCTCATTGCAACCCAGGCGGACAAGCACGGCTTACAAATGGATGAGTTGGCAAATGCCGAAGCGGCGCTGCGATCACACTTAAGTCGGATCGATGAGCATTTCAGAGTGAGGGCCAGCGCACTCGGTATCCAGATACTACCTCTCCCGGAAGATATCAGCCTCCGGTCACTGCTTGAAATGTCTATTGACTGCGTGCCGCCTTTTGAGGGGCGCGACGCCAAATCCAAGGAAAAAGGTTTTCGCGATTCCCTGATTATGTTCACGGTGCTCAGAAATCTCAGGAGCGACGGTATCGATCCAGCAATCCTAGTGACCGGAGACGGGATCTTGGCTGAGGGCTTCTTGTTGCATCAGGAACAATTCGGGGCAAACATACAGGTGGTTGCTGACCTGTGGGAGGCCGTGGAACTGCTTGAAAGAGGGATGGAGGACGAAAACCTCCAACGCATTAGGGCCAGCGGTGAGGAAGCTAAACGCACCCTCGAGACTTTTCGTGAACAGATTTTGCAAAAGGTCGCCGAGATACATGAGCTGACCGATGCCGATCTGGGGCAGGGCGGACCGTTTCTTGAGCTAGACGACAAGGCCGATTATTTAAGCCCTATGCTGGGAATCAAATCGCCAAAGGAGTACGTTGAGATTCATCGTATAAAATCAGTCACCTACTCCGAAATCGGAACTGCAGTATGGCAACAAAAGAATGAACAGGACGCAACGATTCTATTCACGATCCGCTGCGAAGTACATGTCCTCGCTAGGGCGCCCTATCTTGTTACCTACACCAGAACGAAAAAATACGTTGTCGGTGCCGCACCAACCATGCTTGACCTTGCGTTCACAGGTGCACCCACCGAGGACAAGACGATGAATCTTCATTTCTTCGGAAAGGCAAAACTGGAGAGGGTGAAGACTGGCCCATGGAGACTGACATCGCTCAGCCTCGATAAATCACTGCCCTCTGAGGATGATTACAAAGCACTCTGGGGGACTGAACTATCTTCAGCGCAATGAGCCCGTGCTTCTAGTCTCCGCGGGTGGCCTACCCTTTGCGGGGTTGGCAAAGGGTGGGTGGACCGTGCACTCTTCTCCACGCTTCCCCCCTCATACCAGTTCCGACGCTAGTACCTCACAATGTCTATTGGGGAAGAGAGTGACCAGCGATCAGATATCAGCGATCAGGAGGTAACAGCAGTGGCGGGTGGCGATCAGCGAGCAGGAGGCAAGAGAGATCCCTCGACTGCGCGACCCGACGCGCCACAATTCGGCGCGAAAGAAAAGATCGGGCCGCTCCACTCGGGATGACAGAGGGCCTGCGAGGCGAGTGGCGAGCAGAAGGCAGGAGAAAAGCAGATCCCTCGACTGCGCGGCCCGACGCGCCACAAGTCGGCGCGGAAGAACAAATCGGGTCGCTACGGTCGGGATGACATGGGGGGAAAGAGGCGGGTGGCGAGTGGCGAGCAAACCTCAGAATAGAGCGGACAAGCCGGGGGAAGAAAGAGTTTGAGGAGTTTTTGGTTTTGGGGTGGCCTGTATGTCGGAGCTGAAGCTCCGACCCCCTAAGGAGGAAGAAAGAGTTTGAGGAGTTTTAAACCGCCAATCGGGAGATTGGCGTTCCGGGGATTGCCATGCCCTGACGAAGGAGGAAGAGAGATCCCTCGACTGCGCGACCCGACGCGCCACAATTCGGCGCGAAAGAAAAGATCGGGCCGCTCCACTCGGGATGACAGAGGGCCTGCGAGGCGGGATGACAGATTTTGGGAGCATTGGTGTTGGGGGCGGATTTATGTCGGACATGAATGTCCGACCCCCTAGGGAGGGGGAGAGAGGCGGGGAGGAAGAGGGATCCCTCGCGTTGCTCGGGATGACAGAAGGGGAGGACGGGAGAAGAGAGAGAGTTTGGGGAGGGTTTGCTTTGTTTTCGTTTCCCAGCCCTGACGGGCTGGGCTAACGTCTGGCGCGCCCTCCAGAAGACGGCGGACGCAAACGGCGCGCCTCCGGCGCTGAGGAGAAAGAGGGACGACGGAGGGGGAGAAGAGCCAAGAGAAACCCAAGAACCGGTCTGAAGACCGGCCACTACATAAGAAAGAGAGAGGCGGGCACGATGTATCGTGCCCCTACGGCGGCAAGGATGGCGGGGCTAATCGGAGGCGGCTGGGGTGGAGATGGCGGGGGCGGGATGAGGAACGGCTTCGCGGATGAGGAGCGGAAACCGAGGGAAGGAGAAACTGCCGGCGACGTCGTCGATCACGTTCACTTGGCAGAGATAGAGGCCGGGCTTCAAGGATTGCAGCGGCAAGTCCATCTGGAAGATGACGGCTTTGCGATCGGGCGCGGTGACTTCGTTGGCCTCGACCAGCTTGGATTCATAGACCTTCGTCCCGCCCTGGATAAATTCGATGCTGGTGAGGACGCGGACGGAGTCACGCGCAGGCTTTGGGGCCACGGGTGATTTGGCCGCATCCTGCTGGCCCGGAGCGGCGGGAGCCGGCGCAGCTGGCGCGGAGTTCTTGCCCTTGGCGGCATCATAGACCTCGTACTGCAGGTACAGATGCTGGTCCGGCGTGAAGACGTGGGTGATATTGGGAACGAGCTCCATTTGGTCGCGCACCAGCGGATTGACGCCCGTCTTTTTTGCGGTTGCCGGGACGCGCAGGCTGCTCAACACCACGGAGCTCATTTTCATGGGCGACTTGCGAAGGTCCGGGATGCGCACATCGGTCTCGAACGAGCCCATGCGCCCGGTCTGATTTTCGCGGATCACGAATTTCAGGTGGTAGCTGCCGGGAGCCAGGAGGAAGCCGGTGTTGTACTGAACGTTTTTGCGGCGGACCTCGCGCGTGCTTTCAACGGCGAGTTTTACGGTGTCGCGCAAGCGGCCCACGGGGAATTTACCGCTCTCGAGAGCTACACCGATGATGTCAATGGTGGCGTTGTCTTTGTCCTTTTCGGTGACAAAGGGAATCTGGGAGCCGGGGATGACGAGGGAAACGGCCAAATAGTAGTGGGAATCGTCCTTGCGGAAATAGGAGGCGCCAGCGTAGAGCGGCACATCCACACGAGGCAACTGGGCGGCCATCTCGTCTTCGAGCTGCTCTTCGCGGTCGGCATGGTTCAGGTGCTCGAAGTCGCGGCCGGCGTAATAGCCGGAGCGGAAATCGAGCTTCAAGTCAGGCCGCTTCACGGTGACTTTCAGATGCCGGAACCTGCCGTCTTTAGCCGGATTGTTGCTGGTGAAACCCAGAACGTAATAGACGGAGCTGTCTTTCTGCACCTGGGAGAAGATGCCGCTGAAATCGTTGGAATCGAAGAAAGCTTTGCCGCCCGTGTCCGCGGAAAGCGTGGCCAGTGTGTCTTGTGAAGCGGCGTTGCCATTCAGATCGTTTAGAGTGGACGCGCCCGTGTAGGCGGATTGCCCGTGCAGGCTGGCGTTTTGCGCTTGCCCGCCGGGAGGAAAGGCTTGCAGGCCGCGAACGTCGAGGGAATAGATGGAGGCGTTGGACTTTACGGCGGCGGCCGTTGCGGCGCGCAAGGCAGACTGGTTATCCACGCCGGATTGCGTGATGCCATTGCTGAAATAAATGACGCTCTTTTTCTGCGGGAGCTTGCCGAGCGCCTGCATCAGGGACTGAATGGCAAGGAGCTTGCGATCGGCGTTGAAGGTGTTGAGATCGGTGTCGTCTTCGGTGAAAGAGCCGCCGGTCTCCGCGGCACCCTCGGAACTTCCCGTGGCGCCGTTGTCGAAGCCTTGGCCTTCGCCGGAGTTGTAGCTGGAGAGCACGGCGGCGAGTTTCTGCTGGTCATCGGTGAAATCGCAGTCCACGTGCATGTTGGTGGCGAGCGAAACGATGGCGATGAGATCCGCGGGCTGCATCTTCTCGTGAACGAATTTCTTCGCGGCGTCCACCGAGCGGTCAATCTCCTCGGGCTCCATGGCGGAAAAGTCGAAGAAGAGGAGAATCAGGCGGCGATCGCGAGCATCGAGCGTGGGAGGAGCTTTCTTGCTGGAGTGCAGCAGTGTTCCCGGCGTTTCCGGCGCCGCGCCTGAGACTGTTGGGCCGGCAGTGGCCGGCAATTCATCAACATTCTCAAAATCGAAGCTGGAGATAGCCTGCTTTTTGCCGTCTTCGTAAAGAGTAAAATCCTCTTTCTTCAGATCCTTGATTAAGTTGCCCTTTTTATCGTGGGCGACGACATTCACTAATACGAGTTCGGTAGTGATGCGAATGCGGCCCTGAGCGGCGACGGGCTGGCCGGGTTCCTGGGCGACAAGCGGAGCGCCCGGCGAGAGCAGCGCCGCGGCGGTAAGCATTGAGAGAATGTTTCGTGTGCGTAGCATCGGTGTTATCTCTCAGAAGCGAAAACGGGCCTGCATGGTGACACGGCGCATGCCCCCCGCAGCGGTGACTTCCCCAAAGGTCAGCGAGTTCACGGCGGTGCTGATGGAAGTGAAATTCACGTGATTGAAGACGTTGCTAGCTGTAAGGCGCAGATCGAGAGAGCGGGATTCCTTGAGCGGGATGGTGCGATTGATGGACATGTCCAGGGTCACTGTGCCGGGCCCCTCGATGGAGTTGCGTGTGGCATCGCCGTAGGGTGAGTCGCTCGGATTGCTGCAGTTGATTCCCGGGGTGCAAAACGCAGCGGTATTGAACCATTCCCGCGCCGTTGGATTTGGAAGAGAGATCGATTGCCCTGGGACAAGGTTGGCACGCTGCGATCCGCTGACGCCGCGTGCGATATCCAAGGCGCCGCCGAGCACGCTGGGAGTGAAATAGAGACCCGAAGCAACGGTGAAGTCGCCACTCCATTGCCAATTGGAGAGGGCGTGAGACCACACACCTTTTTGGGCGAAGCGGCGGTTCTCGCCGAAGGGAAGATCGTACATCCAGTTTCCAGTGAATTTGTGGGTCTGATTGAAACTGGAGAGCCCCCGGTCAGCCGAGATATCAAAGGGATTCTGAGCTACGACAACGCCACCGCCGCCGATGGAAGAGGCATCATCAATGGACTTGGAGAACACGTACTGTGCGCCGATACCGAGGCCTTTGGACATGCGCCTGCGAACGCGAACGGAGGCGGCATGGAGAATCGAGTTTCCTTCGGAGGACTCGTAAATGAACGGCTGATTGCCCGCGAAGACCAGAGCGCGCTCCGTATCCAAGCGCGTGCCTTTGGCGCCGTTGTAGCCGACGTTTAAAACCACATTGCCGGGCAATTCGTGCTGGAGGTCGAGATTCCAGATCTGCACGTAGCCCAGGGCGTAGTTGGGATCGACGGCGAAATTATTGGTTACCGTGCTTTGGGAAGCGGCGGGGAAACCGTTCGCAAGAGTGAGCGGGGCCGGGCCGATCAGGCTGGCGACATTCGTGGCATTCGTGACCGCGTTGGCAAAGGGAGGTTGAAATGCGAAGTTCTGAATCATGGTGCTGTACTGGGCGAGGTTGTAGTTGATGCCGTACCCGGCGCGGACGACCGTCTTCTTGAGAGGTTTCCAGGCAATGCCGATGCGAGGTGCGAAATTATTGCGGTCGGGATGAAGGAGAGATGGATTGGAGAAGACGGCCAATGTCCCCGAACCTGGCGGCAACACGGCACCGGCTGGAACGACCGGAACTGCAGTGGCAAATCCCGGGCCAACTTCCAAATTGGCGATACGGTCCTGGGCCTCGGTGTAGGGGCCGTTGTACTCGTAGCGCACACCGAGATTCAGCGAGAGACTGGAAAGTATGCGCCAGTCGTCCTGGGCGAAAAAGTCGAACGAGTTGGCGCGAAAATTGTAAGAAGTGGCACCGAACTGCAGCGATGTTTGCTGAGGAAAGCCAAGGAGGAAGTCCGCGAAATCATAGCCCGTGTCGGGGAGAGGTTGCGTGCTGCCCGGTGCGTATTGAGAGGTGGCAAAGCCTGTAAAGACGAAACTGCCCTCCGCATTTCTGGCAGAGTGAAAACTCTGAAGTATGCGCCGGTAGTCTCCGCCAAAGCGCCAATTGTGCTTCCCATGATTCCAGGAAACGGTGTCGGAGACGGTGTAGGTTTGATCGAGTTCGCGGCGCGGCGTGGGATCGTTGAGCCCGCCAAATGAAGTAAAACTGATTCCCGGCAATCCCCAGTCAAACGGAACGTTCGAGATTCCCGTGATTCCGGCGCCGCCAGGGCCTGCAACGTCGGTGACGTTGGAATAGAGATTCGTGGTGGAAACGTGATTGTGGTTGTAATTCACCCGGAAAATATTATTCATGCGATTTTTGCCGTAAGTCCAGCCAGCGCTGGCGTTCAAGCCTTGCGTTCCCGTACCTCCGGCAAGTGAGGGAAAGGGATTGACGATATTGGTCGAGGTGCGCGCCCAATTGAGCCCGAAATTGATGTTGTTTTGCGGCCGTCGCCCGCCACCTCTACCCCCGCCACTCCGTCCACTGGGGGTGGGGATTGATCCGAAATTGTGGACCAGACGCAGGATCACGGCGTCGGAGCTACTTGCGGCCGAAGTAAGGTACTGGAAATTCTGACCGGACGCGGTGGGAGGCATGTTTGGCAGGGGGATGTACTGCAGGAGAGCTTTGGCAGAGGGACTGATCAAGCTTGGATCCAACTGGTTGAGGACACCATTGAACTGATACTGCTGCCCCGTGGCAGGATTGAATAGCTGAACCGGCGCGGCGTCGTTGTAGGTGGCCCCTGTAAAATCACCATTGCGTTCGTCACTTGTTGGCACTCTGGAGTAAGCAACGTACGGGGAATCGCCGCGCGATCCGTTCCAGCCGGCGAAGAAGAACCATTTGTTGCCACCGTCGTAAATCTTGGGAATCTTCAAAGGGCCGCCGACGTTTGCACCGAAGCGCGCCTGGTTGTATTGCGGTTTGATGGCGGGGACTCCGTTGAGCGAGTAGGGTGTGGCGTCGAGCGAGGCGTTGTCGTCCGAGAAATAAAGCACGCCATGGGGCTGGTTGATGTTGAACCCGCGGCCACCCAGCCTGCCAATAGCGATGGGCCCGCCACCGCCACCTCCGCCCGGACCGCCGAAGCCAGGTCCGCCACCGAAGGGGCCACCGCCACTTTGTACACGGTCGCGAAATTCCTGGATGCGCTGTTGCAGTTCATCTTCACTGCCGCCGCCGAAGTCCTGTGTGCGCCCCTGCGCACCGCTGATGCTGACTGATTCCGTGGGGCCTTCTGCGCCGGCGCCATTCAAGGGAAGACTTGAGAGATCATTGGAGTTTTGCGCAGCGCCGGGTGCGCCCGTTGCACCAAAGCCGGAATCACTGCCGGCCAGAGAAGAGAGTGTGCTGTCCACGGCCAGGCTCTGAAACCCCCGGCCTGCCGCGATGCTCGCGCTGGAGTTGTTCGATTGCTGCTGCTGTCGGGAGGCGAGCAGCAATTCGGCGTCTACTTTTGCTGATGGATTCTGTGGATTGAGCAGGAGCTCCTGAGTGAAGAGAGAGAAGCCCATGAACTCGATGCGTACAACGTACCGGCCACGAGCGATGCCCGAGAAAGAGAATTTACCCTCGGCGTTGGTCACCGCAGCATATTTCTTGCCGGTCAATGTGTTGGCGGCAGTGACAGCCGCGCCCGGCAGAGGAGTCTTGCCGCTGCGTGTAGATCCGGTAATTTCATAATACGAGGCAGAGGTGCCCGGCGGAACGGAGATTACGGTGCCCTGCGCAGGTGCAACGGGCGCAGTCTCTTGCGCCTGCAAATGCAAGGCGAAGAGAATCGCCACCAATGCAATCGTCAATATGCCGTGAAGAATTGACTTCAAACTGCACTCCCTCGGTGAGTTATGGTTGCGGCGAATTGCCTGTGGGCGCGTTAGGGGGTGCACTTCCGGCAGGTCCTCCTCTAGCGTTACCCATCTGCTGCAGGCGCTCCCACTGTTCGGGGGAAAGGACCATTACGTTTTTGGGAACGAAGACATTATTTTGCGACGCTCCGCGGACCACCACATGGTCCCCGGGATGAAGGTCGGCCATGGTGATGCTTTCGCGGCCTTTGCGCAGAGAAGTATCTTCGTTGAGTTCGAGGGTCTGTGTGACATTGTCGGTCCGCAAGATGGTCAGCTTGGGTGCGTCAATGGACTTCACCTCGCCGGCGACAAAGTCTTTGCCCATTTCGCCGAATCCTCCGCCGCCGCCGGATCCCCCGCGACCGCCTCCTTGGCTGTTGTCTGTGCGCGTCCCGATCATCTGAGCGGTCACAGTGTGGTCGGCATTTTCATCGCCGCGCACAACAACAAAGTCGCCGACTTTGAAGTCGGCAATTTTCGCGGGCTGGCGGTCCTTGCGGAATTCGGTTTTGTCCGTGAGCTTGACGGTTACGGATGTTCCGTCAGGCTTGGTCATCGCGATCGAACCGCTGTTGATGGCGGTGATCTTTCCGAAGACGCCGCGACCCTCCATGGGCCCGCCACGGCCCTGCCCGCGGCTGCTGCGGGGGGATGTGCCCTGTTCTTGACCCTGGGGTGAAGTATCGGGAGTCTGTGCCGGGCCGGTTGTGGCAATGACCAAAAACAGGAAACTCAATAAGTAGAAGTGCTTATGGTGCATAGGGCTTCTTTCCTTCGCTAACCTGCTCATTCTTAAAGACGCAGGCACGGGTACTAAAGTTACGCCACCCAAGCTCATGGGGTTGGGGGATCGACTCAAACTATACCCCTGTAATTCCGCAGAGGCAGACCGAAAGTTCCCGGCGAATCCTGCCTGACAGCTTTAGCAGGATACCATCAGGCAAACTGGGGAGGCGTCTCGGGTATGTGATGTGGCGTGGGTAACAGGGCAGGAAGCTGCATGAGGGCAGCACTTGGTATGAGCCTGAAATCCGAAGTTGCAGAGGGATTCTCCTACGACTATGGATTGAAACAGAATAAGAGGCACACGCCTGTAATTGGCCAACTTCGAATTTGGGACTATGGTATGTCAGCGGGGCAGGCGGCTGTAAAAGCGGCGGCAAGCCGCCGCACTCCAAATTGGGTTGAAACGTGCCACGCGCACACCTTGGGACGCAAAAGAAAAAAGGCAGGAAGTTGCGCTTCCTGCCTCTCGGAACTTCGAAACCGGCGAGCTCTATTTCGCCTGGAGGGAGTCGATATAGCTCACCAGGTTGCTGATTCTCTGCTGCACAACGGTCTCGTGGTACTTGTCCAATGACTTGAACAACGGACCCCAAACCGGCATATCGGCCGAGCCGTGGGAAGCGGGGCCGCTGCCAAACTTCAGTACGGAAGCCACTGAATTGGCTGGATACTTGCCATCGTGTTTCCTGGCCAGTTGGGTCAAGTCGGTTGGCATCACCTTCATCGATGACGCCGCGGGACCTGCACCCTTACCGTCGGTTCCGTGACACGGCGCGCAGTACTGGCTATACATCTCTTTGCCAGACGCGGCGCTGGTTTGCTTAATCGGGGTCTTCTTGACCACGGGTTGCTGGTTTGTTTTCTCCTGTGCCAGACAGAGGCTCGTTGCCACGAGCAAACTTGCCAGCAGGATCATGCTCTTTTTCAACATGAGATCCTCCTTTCGATTGGGGATAGATAATAGGTGAGTGGAGTGCCTGGTCTATCCGAATTGTCGCTAAAATGGACTATATCACGGCTGCCGACCAAAAGGCTGTGATGTGTGCACAGTATGCAACACCCGCCAGAAGTGGCCCAATTCGGCCATTTCCCTGCGATCCACGCTAGAAAACCGGACCCGGTCCGGCTCAGAAGTGGAAGACGACGCCGGCGACGCCCTGGAAGTCGTTCTGGTGCTCGCTGAAGAAGGTGTTGAACACATAATCGCCTTCGGCCCGCAATGACAACCGATCATTCACCCGGAAGTCCACCCCGCCGCCCGCCTGCAGCATCAACGCGGTCCTGCTGCTGTCCGCCGTCTGCGGCTGCAGGTGCCCGCCACCCACCAGCGCGTGTCCCCAGGGTTCCCAACGCTCCCGCCGCGAGCCAATCCGTATCCCTCCGCCGCCTCCAAAATACTTCACATGCTCCCGGTCGTAGATCTCCGGCGCAAAGCCCGTCACCAGGTTCCCCTCCACGGCAAACCAGTCGTTCGTGAAGTACGTCACCGTGGTGTTCAGCCCCACCAGGCTCGCGTCGATCCGCGACGACTGGAACCGGAAAAACTCCACGCCCACTCCCAGTTGCCACCGGTAGTCATCCCGGGCGCCAAACACGAACTTCGGCCGGGGCGGCGCCGCCGCGGGCTCCGCGGCCGCCGCGCTCGCCGCTGGAATCGCCGGCGTTGCCAGCGCAAAACTCCGCGCCTCTTCGCTCGGCGCATACAAATTCACTTGCGCCGCCGAACTCTCAGCAAAATCGGCCGCAACATTTGTGGTGTCCTTGGCCGCAGCTACCCCCAAGCTCGCTTCCTGCGCCCCAACGGCCCACGCCGCCATCAACAGCACCAGCACTCCCAGCAATCCCTTTCTCATACACATTCCCCTCTGCCTCTTCGGCCAGTGTCTCCCAAGATATTGAAATCCTAACCCGCCCGAAGGAATTTTGTTCCAAAAAGAAACGCCGAGACGAATTGCGGCCCAGCCTGGGTCGTCCTAACTATAGCTCAATAAGCGCGCGCTGGGGGAGGCTGACGTGGGGTATATTGGCTCCGTAACAAATGCAGCTCGGGGGACTGGGTTGGGAGGGGGGATTCAGATGAGGATGAATCGAATTGGACTGGGCTTTGCGCTCATCGCGGTTATGAGTTTTGGCGGGGTATGGGTTGGGCTCGGACGGGCTGCCGGTCCTTCCGGCTACCAAGTCATCAAAAGCGTTCCCGTAGCCGGCGACGGGTTCTGGGACTACGTCACCGTGGATAGCGCCGCACGCCGCATTTACATTTCGCATGGCACCAAAGTCGTCGTGCTCGACGCCGATTCGTTCGCTGCCGTCGGTGAAATCCCGGACACCCAGGGGGTCCACGGCATCGCGATCGCGGCCGACCTCGGCAAAGGCTTTACCAGTAACGGCCGCGCGAACACGGTCACCATTTTCGACCTGAAATCGCTGAAAACGCTGGGTACGGTGAACGCAGGACAGAATCCCGATGCCATCGTTTACGATAGCGTGAGCAAGCGCGTCTTCACCCTGAACGGCCGCAGCAAAGACGCCACCGCCATCAACGCCGCCGATGGCTCCGTTGCCGGTACGTTGGAGCTCGCGGGCCGCCCCGAATTTGCCGCCGCGGATGGCACAGGAAAAATCTTCGTGAATATTGAAGACACTTCGGAACTCGTCGAGATTGACGCGCAATCCATCAAGTTGCTCCATCGCTGGCCCCTCAAGCCCTGTGAAAGTCCTTCGGGCCTGGCCATGGATCAGAAGAATCGCCGCCTTTTCGTGGGTTGCCACAACAAGATGATGGCCGTGGTGAACGCGGACACAGGAAAAGTGATTGCCACCCCGGCCATAGGCGAAGGCGTGGACGCGAACACTTACGATCCGGGAACGGGCTTGGCCTTCTCTTCCAACGGGGAGGGCACGCTCACCGTCGTGAAACAGGAAGGACCGGACAACTATTCTGTGCTGGAGAACGTCCCCACCAAGAGGAGCGCCCGCACGATGGGCCTCGATCTTAAGACCCACAACGTGGTCTTGCCTGCTGCGGACATGGAACCGCCGAAAGAGGGAGAGGGGCGCCCGACGATGAAGCCGGGCACTTTTGTCCTAATTGTAGTTGGTAAGTAGAACTGGCGAAATCTCAGGGCACGACGCGATAGTTGTGAATGCCGGCTCCAAACGAGAAGCTGGCTCCGGCCACCTGCGGCAACCACCAGAAACGCCGCATCAAGCCATGATTGCTGTTCATCATGTGGTGCCCCAGATAATCCATTACAGCCGGGCTCACTTGCGTAGCGGCGTACATCGCGCCGGAGTGCGCAAACGGACGCATCAGGGGATCACCTTCCGTGCCGTAGCCGCCGGAAATGGCGCGCCGCGTGGACCACGCATCGAATGCGGCGGCGCTGTGCCCCGTCGCCATCAAGGCGTACCAGATCTTGCGCTGGCGCGGAGATTCGACCGGCCGAATCACAGCGGGCTTGATGGGCGCGTTCAAGATTGACGCACTGCCCGGAGTTATGCCCTCTGCGGCGGAAGATAAGGAAGCATCTGCATCACTGCCTGCTGAAGCAGACAGTTTGGGCGCGGGTGCATCCGGGAGTTTCGACTTGGTGGTGGAATCCGGCTGGGGTGCACTGGAATTGCTGGCGACCAAGGTGGGTGATTCCGCGACAGCACGAAGGGTATCAACCGGCAGCGCGGTACAGCAAAAAATCACGAGCGCGGATAGTACCAAGATGCACCTCAGAAGTCGCAGGCCGGGGGTGGGTTCCTGGTACGCTGCAACTCCTGTCCACTCTACTGTACCAAAGGACAGGTGTCACTGGCCCATTGGTCACATTTTCCCCTGGTACTTTCCCGGGGCGGGGTTCTGGAGCGATCGTACCGGCCGGTTCGACACTCCCTCGCGATTCGGAGAAAAGACCTGCTATAATCCGGCCCAAGAAGCCGTGGTCCTTGGATCGGGGGAAAATGGCTGGTTCGGAATCATCGGCGAAACGCGCACGCATCCCGCAACGTGGCCCGCAGCCACCTCGATTCATCGTCATTGAAGGCCCACTTCGTGTTGGGAAAACCACGCTGGCGCGGCTGCTCGCCGAACGCCTCCATGCGCGCCGCATTTACGATTGTGAAGATAATCCTTTTCTGGCTGATTTCTATGCCGGCCTTCCCGGAGCCGCTTTCCGCACGCAAATGTGCTTCCTGATGGAGCGGCAGAAGCGTATTCGCGAAGGCCTTTCCGGTGATGCGCCCGGCCTTGTGGTGAGCGATTTTCTGATGGAAAAAGACCGTATCTTTGCCAACCTCAGCCTCGACGACGAAGAGCTGAAACTTTACGAGCGCTATTACGAGGCGGTCACGGTCGAACTTCCGCAACCTGATTTGGTGATTTATCTCCAGGCTAAGCCGGAAGTGCTGCTCGGCCGCATTGCCAAGAAAAAGGCGCACGAGGAGCGCCAGATTTCGACGGAGTACGTTCAGGAAGTGGCACGCGCCTACGAGCATTTCTTTTTCCGCTACGAGGGCGCGGATCTCCTGGTCATCGAAACCTCGGAAATCGATTTCGTTGAGAAGAACGAGGATTTGCAGCAGCTCCTGCGACGCTTGCAGGAGCCGGTCAAAGGCACGCAGTATTTCCTTCCCCTCGGCGGCTCCGACTGAAGGCGGCTTGCGCGCCGCACTGGTAGTTTCTTTTCCTCTTCAATTCGCATAGAGTGCCATCCGGAGCGTTTCGCAACTCGCTTGGGAGGATGGCCATGGATCGCTGGACACGACGCAAGTTTTTTCTGACATCGCTGGCGGGGAGCGCGTTCGCCGGCGCGGGTAGGCTCTTTGGCAAAACACTGGAAGTAACCGATGGCAATCGCCCCGGTCCTCGACTTCTCGGCCCAGCGCCAGTTGCCGGCACGCGTCCGCTGATCATTTCTTCGGCCAACGGCTTGAACGCCCTCGACAAGGGCATGCAAATCCTGAAGGGCGGCGGCGATACGCTCGAGGCGGCCGTCGCCGCTGTAACTGTCGTGGAAGACGATCCCAACGATGACAGCGTAGGCTACGGCGGCCTGCCCAACGAGGAGGGCGAAGTTGAACTGGACGCCAGTGTGATGCACGGCCCGACGCGCCGCGCCGGCAGCGTGGCCTCCGTCCGGCGCATCAAAAATGTCTCGCGGCTGGCCAAAACGGTCATGGAACGCACCAACCACGTGATGATTGTGGGTGACGGGGCGCGGCGCTTTGGCCTCGCCGAGGGTTTCGAGGAGATGAATCTCCTGACCGAGCACTCGCGCAAAATCTGGCTGGCCTGGAAAGCCAAAACGAGTTTCAACTGGCGGCCGGGCACGGACAGCCCAGAATGGAAAGAGCATGTTGCGGCGCTGTTCGATTACGATGCTGAAAAAATCGCATATGCCATGCGCGTCATCACGTCCCCGCCAACCGGCACAATCAACTGCCTCGCGGTGAACGCCAAAGGGGAAGTCAGCGGCACCACCACGACGTCCGGCCTGGCGTGGAAAATTCCCGGGCGCGTCGGCGATTCGCCGGTGATCGGCGCGGGACTCTTCGTCGACGGGGAGGTGGGCGGCGCCGGGTCCACGGGCAAAGGCGAGGAAAACATCAAGATTTGCGGCGGCCATACCATCGTCGAAATGATGCGTAAGGGAATGAAGCCGGACGATGCCTGCCTGGAAGCAGTGGGGCGCGTGGTACGCAACTACAACGGTGACAAGAAGAAGCTCACCACTTTCCATCTCTATTTCTATGCCGTGAATAGAGATGGCGAGTACGGCAGTGCTTCTCTCTGGAAGAATGGCTACGAGGAGGGCAAAGGAGCCATGTTTGCGGTCCACGACGGCACGCCAGCCCGCCTGGTTCCCTGCAAAACTTTCTTCGACGAAATTGGTCACGAAGAATAATGCGCCGGTAATTTGCCCGCCCTATACTGGCGTATATGGACCGGGCAAATGTTCTCATCATAGGCGGCGGAGTAGTTGGCTGCGCGATTGCCGAAGCGCTCTCCCGCCGTTGGCAGGATGTTTTTCTTGTTGAGCAGTATCCAAAACTTGGAATGGCCACGAGCACGCGCAATAGCGGCGTGATCCATTCCGGAATCTACTATCCGAAAAACTCCTGGAAGGCGCGTCACTGCGTGGAAGGCAATCGCCTGACCAAGGAATTCTGCGCCAGGCACAACGTGCCCAGCCGCACCACGGGAAAGCTTGTCGTCGCGAAGGACGCTTCCGAAGAGAAAGAGCTTCTCGCCCTGATGAAAAAGGGAGAGGGCAACGGCGTAGAGGACCTACGGATCATCGATTCGGCTGGCATACGCGCCATCGAGCCTCACGTCAAAGGCCATGCGGCGCTTCTGGTGCCTTCCACGGGCATTTGCTTCGCCGAAGACCTGGTGCATGCGTTCGCGCGCGTTGCCGAGGAGCAGGGAGCAAACCTCGTCAATCACGCCAAGGTCACTTCATTGGAACCGGTGAAGGATGCCGTTCGCGTGCGCTTGCGCATCGGCGATGAGGAGCAGTCCGAAACGGAAGCCATCGAGGCGCGCTGCGTTATCAACGCCGCGGGACTCTACTCCGACGAAGTTGCGCAACTTCTCGGCCCGCGTCCCTGGAAGATTTATCCGGTGCGCGGGGAATATTGCGAAATTCGCGGTCCGCAGGCGGGACTGATCCAGAACCTGGTCTATCCTCTGCCCCATCACGACGGACTCTCGCTCGGCCTGCACTTCACGAAAACTCTTTGGGGAACGGTGCTCGTTGGGCCGACGGCCGCCTACGTCGAGGGCAAGGACAACTACGAACGCGACCGCATGACCATCTCCGAATTTGTTTCGGATGCGAAGACCATGCTGCCGGAACTCGAGGAGAGCGATCTGCAACTCGGTTACACGGGCCTGCGCCCGAAACTCGTTCCGCCGGGCGGCCAGGGGATTGCCGATTTTGTGATTGAGGCGGACAAGGAAGTGCCGCGCGTCATTCAACTGGTGGGAATCGAATCGCCCGGACTGACCGCCGCACCAGCCATCGCCAAGCATGTCAGTGCATTAGTCGAGCAGGTGCTCAACTAGAAGTTCGCTCATAAGTGCTTATGGCGACCGACTTGCGCACCTCAGAGGTTAAAACCCCTGAATTTCGGCAGCTTTTGGGCACGGCTGAAGAGGCTGCGGGAGAATACCGAAAGAACTTTCTTCAGGGGCTAAAGCCCATCGATATTAGCGGTTTTACGCCAGGGCTGAAGCCCCGGCCTCCTAAAGAAGCGGCTTTTTCCGCAAGCTGTGCCCTTTGCTGCGCTCTGGGTAAAAAGCCGTGCCCTCCCGGGAGCCATTTATGAGGAGGCTTATTATTCGACCACAATGCGGAGGAATTTCTTTTTGCCGACGCGGACGCTGTAGGTTTCGGGCTGGTCCACATTCAACTTGTAGGCGGGATCTTGTATCGTGGCGCCGTTGATCTCTAGGCCGCCCTGTTTGATGAGGCGTTCTGCTACGGATGTGGAGGCGATGCCCTCGAACGAAGCGAGAATCTTTGACCACTTTACGATGCCGCTCGGGAGTGCAAGCGTGGTGAACTTATCAATTTCGCGTAGTTTTGGAAACGTAATCTGGAGGCCACCGGGTACTCGCTTCATGCGGACTTCGTCCATTTCCGCCGGTGCCTGCCGGTCGCGGAATACCCGTTGGAAATTTTCGGCCGCTTTGCGCCCCGCATCCGCGCCGTGAAAGCCGCTCACCACCTCTTCCGCGAGACGCATCTTCACATCCATCGGATGGACGCGGCCTGACTGCACTTGCCCTTTCAGCGATGCGATTTCCTGCGGCGCGCGGTCGGTGACCAGTTCGTAGTAGGACCACATCAGCTCGTCCGGAATCGACATCAACTTCCCGAACATCTCCCCGGGTGCCTCGGTAATCCCGACATAATTTCCCAGGCTCTTGGACATCTTTCGCTCCCCGTCGAGCCCCACGAGGATGGGCATCAGCACCGCGATCTGCAATTCCTGGTTGTACTCCCGCTGAATCTCGCGTCCGATCAGCAGATTGAATTTCTGCTCCGTTGCGCCGAGCTCCACATCCGCTTCCAGCACTACGGAATCGTAAGCCACCAGCAGCGGGTACAAAAATTCGTGCACGGAAATGGGCTGCTGTTCCGAAAGACGCTTGCGGAAATCCTCTCGCTCCAGCATGCGCGCCACGCGATACTTGGCGCACAACCGCACGATGTCGTAACTCGACAGCTTGTCCAGCCACTCGCTGTTGTAGCGGATTTCGGTCTTGCTGCGATCCAGAATCTTGAAGACCTGCTCAAGATATGTCTCCGCGTTGGCGTTCACCTGCTCGCGCGAAAGCGGCGGGCGCGTTTCCGATTGCCCGGTGGGATCGCCAACCATGGCCGTGAAATCGCCGATCAAGAAGACCGCGGTGTGGCCCATTTCCTGGAAGTGCTTCAGTTTGCGGATCACCACCGTGTGGCCCAGGTGAATGTCCGGCGCCGTGGGGTCCACGCCCAGCTTCACGCGCAGGGGCTTGCCGGTCTTGAGCGACTTTTCCAGCTTCGCGCGCAGCTCCGCTTCGGGCACAATTTCCGCCACGCCTTTCTTCAAGTACGCGAGTTGTTCTTCCACGGGTTTAAACTTGGCTTGTGTCATCTCGATTTGCCGCTCGAGGCGGTGCGCATCACGCGCCGGCCCACGATCTTGAACTTTCCCTCGAGGATAATTTTCACGGCCTCGGTGTAAATCCGGTGCTCTTCCTTCAGTATGCGCTCGGACAGCGCGTGTTCGTCATCCGCATCCTGCACGGGCACGATCGCCTGCACGATGATGGGTCCCGCATCCAGATTCTCGTCCACAAAATGCACCGTGCAGCCTGCAACCTTCACGCCGTAGTCCAGCGCCTGCTTCTGCGATTCCAGGCCGGGAAACGACGGCAGCAGCGACGGGTGAATGTTCAGAATCCGCTGCGGGAACTCCGCAACAAAATAGGGCGACAACAATCGCATGTAGCCCGCAAGGCAGATCAAATCCACCTTATGTTCGTGCAGGACCGCAGCCACCTGGCGATCATAGGCTTCCCGTTCCAGCCCCTTCGACGGAATCAGCCTGGTTGCAATTCCCCGGGCCTTCGCGCGTTCCAATCCGCGGGCGTCCGGTTTGTTGCTGATTACGATGGCGATTTCGGCGTTGGGAATGCGCCCGGCGGCAACACTCTCCGCCAGCGCCTCGAAGTTCGAGCCGCGGCCACTCAAGAGCACGCCGATGCGCTTCGTCATAAAGAAAAAAGTTAACACAGCCAGACACGGGGACCAAATGCACAGCCAGGTGATCGTTGCCTTGGTCTCTGGTCACGTGGCGGGGAATTGACCTGATGCTAACGAGGCGAATCACTCCGAATCACGGACAGGTTGCGTACGGCGTGTTTGCCGCTCCAGCCAAAGTCCATCCGCGCGGCCGTTCCCTAATCGTATGCTGGGCCACTAGAGGCGCCACGAAGGGCTTTAAGTCAGGCCCAGGCGCTTCACCAGCGTCTGGATGATCACGTGTACATGCTCGAGGGCGATTTCTCCCAGACTCTGTTTCTGCGGCGCCTTGACGTCACGCAAGATGATCCACAGCCCGGGGCGGTACACCTCGTCATCGCCGGGGCAGATCGCACCGGTCAGTTGCACAATCTCAAAATGTGGAATTTGCGTGAGGTCGAGATCCACCAGCAGCGAGGAATTGGGCAGTGGCGGGGGATTTGCGATCAGCTCCGTCAATACCGCGCGGGCATCATCCACCAGATCGCGGAAGCCTTGGGACACCAGAAGCACATCAATGTCCCTCGGGGTCGGCTGCTCGATCTGGTGCAAATCGTAGTCCGGCAACGGATTCATCAGCGGTATTTCAATCGCCGCGGAAGGCTGGTTTTTGTCAGGTGAGATGCGCAGGGACATGAGAGCTTCCGCCGGACATTCTTTCACGGATCGCCGAAAAAGGCACCCGTGATGAGGCAATTCCGTTTACCTTGCGCCCCGACGCGTGGCGCGCCAGGCGCAGGGATTAAAACCCCCGAATTTCTGGAGCTTTTCGGAGCGGCTGAACAGGGTGCGGAAAAAGGCTTAAAACCATTTCCTCAGGGGCTAAAGCCCAATAATAGCCAAGCACTTAATGTCGGAGCTAAAGCTCCGACCCCCTAAACTGCGGAGTTTTTCCGCAAGGTGTGGAGTCGTGCCCTCCCGAAAACAATTTGTGAGACAGTTTCTCCTCACTTCGGATACGGGCTGCCCGATAAGGTCGCAAAGGCCCGGTAAATCTGCTCGGCAAGCATCACCCGCGCCAGCTCATGCGAATAGGTCATCGCGCTGAGCGACACTTTCTGCTTCACGCGTCCCCGCAGTTCGCCGGGGAATCCATCCGCATCACCGCACACGAAGATGATTTCCCGCGTGCCGCGATCGCGCTGCTCCCTCAGCCATTTCGCGAACGAATCCGAATCGTAAGATTTTCCCCCGGCATCCAGGAGGACCGCCGTGCCGGCACGATCGGCATCCAGCTTCTTTACTGCCGCGGGAGTGTCTCGCACCTCGGTCACTTCGATGGGGCAGGACCTCGCGATGCGTTTCACATACTCATGCAGGAGCGCGCAGAGCTCCGCACGCCGCGTTTTTCCCAGCAGCAAAAGCCGAATCTTCATGCCGCGAGTCTACCGCGTCGCCACCGGTGGTTGTCATTTATCTCTGTTTCGTCGGAAGACGTGCACGGCGCAAGATCTGATGGTGGCCCGGCTGCGCGTTTTCCAGGGTGGCGGAAAAACTGACGGGCGGCCATCTTCAGGGGCTAAAGCCCATTGGTATTAGAAGCGTTATGCCGGGGCTGAAGCCCCGGCCTCCTAAAGAATCAGATTATCCCTGCAGCCTGATCCGCCGGAGCAATCCATGTTCGCTTGGCAGAATTACACCCAGCCGTATTTCTTTCTCTTCTCCAGCAGCGTCTTGCGGCTGATCCCCAGGATCTTTGCCGACCGGCCGATCTGATTGCGCGTCGCCTTCAACGTCGCTTCAATGGCTTCACGCTCAACGTCTTCCAGCGAACGCGCACCAGCTTCCGGGCGGTTTCCATCCAGAATGGCGCGCATGTGGGCAGGCAGATGCTCCGCTTCAAGCGTCTCTCCCTGGCCGCAAATCACGGCTTCCTTGAGGGTGTCGCGCAGTTCCCGAACGTTGCCCGGCCAGCGGTACTTTTCTAGGACCCCCTTGGCCACTTCGCTCAGCCGAATCTTTGGCCTCCCGTGGGTCGCTCCAATCCCCGCCAAAAGATGCTCCGCCAGGGCTAGTATGTCCGCGCGGCGCTCCCGCAGCGGTGGCATCCAGATCTTGACCAGGTCCAGCCGATAATAGAGATCTTCCCGGAAACGACCTTCTTTTACCGCCGTGGCTAAATCCGCATTGGTCAACGCGATGATGCGCGCCTCAACGCGAAGGTGTTCCTTACCGCCCAGGCGCTCGAACACCCGCTCTTCCATCACGCGCAAGAGCCGCGCTTGCGTGCTGGCCGCCAGCGCCGCCACTTCATCGAGGACGATGGTGCTTTTGGCGTCCAGCTCGAAGCGCCCAGGCTTCCGCTCCGCTGCGCCGGGAAACGCGCCGCGCTCGTGCCCGAAGAGTTCGCTCTCCAGCAGTGGAGGCGGCAAGCTTTCGCACTCGATTTTTATGTAAGGAGTGTCGCGCCGGGGCCCAAGTTCGTGGATCAGGCGCGCAAGGTAATCTTTTCCAGCGCCGCGCTCTCCGGTGATGAGGACCGTCGCAGGAACGGGAGCAACGCGCTCCGCGAGTTCGAAGAGACGCTGCGATGCCGGATCCTTGCAGATCCAGGGCAATCGCTCGCTTGCCATAACCAATGGGCTTCTCCAGCCGCCCGCGTTACCCGCCGGCGACGTTCTGACCTGGTTTCAGCCCACTCGCTTTGAAAGCTCTTTTCGGCCTGTCTCCGGCTCGTCTGGAATCGCCAGCACCGGCGCCGACCGCCACAATCTTTCCAGATCGTAGTAACGCCGCGCTTGCTCCCCGAAGACGTGAACGATGAAGCTTCCAAAATCCAAGAGCGCCCATTCCGACGACCGTTGGCCTTCGCGGTGCTCCGGCGAGCGCTTCAATTCCTTGTACAGCACCTCTTCAATTCCGGTGCAGATGGCCTGCAATTGCGGCCGGCTGTACCCCGTACAAATCACGAAGTACCGCGTGAACGCCCCCACACCGTGCAGGTCCAGCACGGTGATCCCGCCCGCTTTCTTCTCTTGCGCCGCCTCGACGGCCTTGCGCACAGCCTGGGGTAACGATTCCAGTTTCACCGGTACAAACCCTGCTTCAAAATGTATTCCTCCACACGCCCCGAGACAAGCCCATGAATGGACTGCCCGCGGTTTGCCTTCCGCCGAATGTCCGTGGCACTGACTTCGCTGGACACATTCTCCAATAGATAGACGGTTGTCCGCTCCAATTGGGCTACCACGGGTGAGCCATTAGCCACCACTTCGTCCTCTTTCTCCCGCTCAGCATCCGGCCGCCCGTGCAAGTCCGGCGGAATCACCAGCCTCAGTGCCTCCAGGCGGATGCCCGGGCGGTTGGCAATCACAAAATCGCACAGTCCCAGCAGGGTCTCATATTCCTTCCACATCGGTATATCCAGAAATGCGTCCGCCCCAATAATGAAGAAAATCCGGCCCCCCTGCCCGTGGTACGCATGCCGGAAATAGCGCACCGTATCCACCGAATAGTGCAACTGCGTCCCGCTGAAATCCTCCCCGGCCTCCGCCAGCGACGGCACGAAGTGGGGGTGCTCCGAGCACGCCAGCGCGACCATCGCAAACCGGTGTGGGAACGGGGCCAGGTGCTGCTTCAGCTTGTGCGGCGGGCGGCTCGCCGGGATGAAGTGCATCTCGTCGAAATTGAAGCGCCGGTCCGCTGCTCGCGCCACCACCAGGTGGCCTGCATGAATGGGGTCAAAGGAGCCGCCAAAAAGAGCGATGCGCCGTGGATGAAGTTTTGCCGCTGTGCGGTGCGCCTGCGCCGTCGTCAAACCGTGCCCTCCGCCATCCCCACGCCAACCCCCTGTTCACCGGGAAGCCAGAGCCTGAGCCTGTGTCAAAGCGAACTGTCAGGCGTCCCAGAGTTCCACGATTCTCTCACGAAATCTTCCCGACAGGTGGCCCACCCTCGTCAGGTTCCGAATCATCTGGGTCTTCATAAGCCCCAATATCCACATAGTCCACATCTGCTCCGGGGGCTGTGTCCACGTCGCCCAATTCTTCCTTTGGAATCTTATCCAGGGCATCCGCCATGGCGCGCACGAGTTCTTTCACGCCCTCGCCCGTCGGCGCCGAAATCGCATGGAATTCCAGGCCCCTCTCGGCGCAAAACTTTTTCAACTCCTGCAACTTCGTGCGGTCCGTGGTCGCGTCCAGTTTGGTGGCGACCACGATCATTGGTTTATCGATCATGGTGCCGCTGAACGCCGCCAGTTCACCTTTAATAATCTCAAAAGCCTTGACCGGGTCCATTTCCGCTATGTCGCTGGTATCGATCAAGTGCGCCAGCAGTCGCGTCCGCTCCACATGGCGCAGGAAGCGAATCCCCAGCCCAGCTCCCTCGCTGGCTCCTTCGATCAACCCCGGCAGATCGGCAACCACAAACGTCCGCCCCAGCTCGCTGCCGTGGCCGCCCGTGCCCCCGTCCGCGTTCACCACGCCCAGGTTTGGCTCCAGCGTCGTGAACGGGTAATTCGCAATCTTCGGCCGGGCCGCGCTGATCACCGAAATCAACGTGGACTTGCCCGCATTCGGGAAGCCTACCAGGCCCACGTCGGCCAGCAGCTTCAGCTCCAGCCGCAGCCGGCGCTCCTCGCCCGGTTGCCCTTCTTCTCTCTCCCGAGGCGCCTGATGCCAAGGCTTCGCAAAGTGCTGGTTGCCGCGCCCGCCTTTTCCTCCCTGGGCCACGAGGATTCTCTGCCCGGGCTTCTTCAAATCCACAAGCAGCCCCTCGCCCTCTTCGTCGAAGACCAGCGTGCCCACCGGCACTTTCAGGATGGTATCTCCGCCGGATTGCCCCGAGCAGTTGGAACCCTCGCCGTGCCGCCCGCGGTCGGCTTTGAATTCCCGGTTGTAGCGGTAGCGCAGCAGCGTGTTGTCGTTCTGGTCCGCTTCCACATAGATGCTGCCGCCGCTGCCGCCGTCGCCGCCCGAAGGCCCGCCGCGCGGCACGTACTTTTCCCGCCGGAACGCCACGCAGCCGTTCCCGCCGTCTCCGGCCTTCACATAAATCTTGGCTTCATCTACGAACATAATCCTTCTTCTCTGCAAACAGCGCGCTTCGACAACCGCAAAACAAAAACGGCCCCGACAAGAGTCGGGGCCGCCCGGAACTCTGCGATCCTAATTCGCGGCCTTGGCGGCTTCCGCGGGCGTCACGCTGATAAAGCGGCCCCGGTTGCCCTTGTCCTCGAACTTGACGTATCCCGTCACCAGCGCGAAGAGCGTGTCGTCCTTGCCCTTCATGACGTTTTCGCCGGGCTGGTGCCTGGTGCCGCGCTGCCGCACCAGAATCGTGCCCGCGTTCACCAGTTGCCCGCCGAAGCGCTTCACGCCCAGCCTCTGCCCGTGTGAATCGCGGCCGTTTGTCGATGATCCGCCGCCCTTCTTATGTGCCATGACGCAATCCCTTTCCTTTTAAACTTGCCGGCCCGGCAATGTGGCGCCGCTCGATTTACAGCTTGATCTCGTTGACCTCAACGGCCGTGAAGTTCTGCCGGTGGCCCCGCTGAATCTTGTACTGGTTGGTCTTCTTGAACTTCAGCACGGTGAGCTTCTTCCCGCGGCCCTGCGACACGATTTTCCCGGTCACCGAGGCAGTTGAGGCGTCCGAACCCGCCAGGACCTTCTTGTCATCGGTGTGCACCGCCAACACGGTTCCGAACTTCACCTGCTCGCCCACTTCACCGCTGACGCGTTCGATGCGGATGGTGTCGCCGGGTGCGACACGATACTGCTTACCCCCGGTCTGTATGACGGCGTACATCTGCCCTCCAAAGGCTATAGACAAACCACTATTATACGGGTCCCTGCGCGGCAGCGTCAACGCGCGTATTTCAACGTTATCAGGTCAGTCTTCTTATCAGCTGCCTGCACGGCCGGGTTGAGACCACCGCAGGTTCCAGGAAGAGGACTCTTTTCGACCTCGCCGCATATTTGCAGCCAAGACACCTGCGCACCCAACTGGCTGAATTACTTCCAGGTGCGCCGCCATCCACCCGGAACAATGTCACGCCCTCGGGAAAACCTTGCCACAAGCCGACTTACCATTGCTTAAACCTGAAATTGCCGCAGATGATGATCTAGATGCTGATACATCAACGCCGCCCATTCCACCGGAGTCAGCGGCCCGAAAAAGAAGTGCGGATGCTTCGTGCATACCCCAGGCCCACCCGCTGCAAAGCGGTCAATCAATCCGCGCAGCCGTTGCCGCTCCACCACGAGGTCCCGCTCATCGCTCACCACTAAGCTCTTGTCCGTCCCCGAATTGCGGGGCATCGGCTTCTCGTTCACGATCATCGACTTCTTCGCCAACGGCCCCAGCAGCCGCCCAATCAATATTCGCGGCGGAATCTTCTCTCCCAACGCCATCTCCATCGCCGCGGAGCAATGCGCCAACGCCTGCGCTGGATTCATCTTACCCCACAGCCGCTCGCTATCCGGCCTCAGCTGCCCCATCCGTTCCTTCACCTCTTCTACCGTTGCCGCTTCAAAGAGATTCTTCATGCGGAAACTCTCCCCAGCTAACCCCTCACAAGCGAGTGCGCCCAGCGACTCCCGCCGTGAAACTACAGTGTGTCCCGTCATCATCGTTTCTTTTATTCGGGTCATCCTCAGTGGCTGTGCTGCTGAGCTGCCGATCGAATCCTTGCCAGCAGGTCGTCCCATCCTCGCAAGACGCTGGCCGGGGAAACCTGTCGCTCTTCGTTGTGGCGCCCCTAAAAGTCGAAGCGGTAGCCCAGGATCATCTTTCCAATTAGGTGATCCGTCGATCGCGTCACGCCGACGCCCACCCCGAAATTCACTTCCCACTTCGGCGACAGATTCAGGTCGATCGCCGGGAAAAACTGTTGTTGCTGCTGGGCGATGGGGTCGAACCCGGTAACCGGCCCCAGCGAGCCATAATACTCAAATCCCGCCGTTACCTTCTTCGTGATGTCGTAGCTTAGCTTCACGTTGGGCGAAAACACAAATCCCTGCCCGGCGCTCGCCCCATGGATGGATTTGTCAAAACTGGGATTAAACGCGAAATACCAGCGCCCCACCTGCTTATCCACAATCGGCCGAAGTTCGTACGTCCAGGTATCCACCGAAAACTGGCTGCGCTGATAGCCAATTTCCTGCGAAATGCTGACGCCTACCGGCCAGTGCCACTTTTTTGGCGCGCGCACGCGCGGCCGGATATGGCTGCCAACATAATCCCAGCCATAGCCATTCTGCGCCGCGGTGAAGATGTAAAAACCGGTCTCAAACCAGTCGGTGAAGCCATGCGTGATCTCGAGCGTTTCGTGCCATTGGTGATTCGTGGGCCGCATGCCATCTTCAAAAGTTTTCGAGCCCTGGAAGGTGAAGTTGCTGTGCAGCTCGAACATGGTGTGCCCGGGGTCCACGGTATCGGCGCCGTACACCTGAATTTCGTAATTGTCCTGCGCGCGGGCTGGCATCCCCGCGGCGAACCACAAGCCAGCCGCGATGCCGAACGCCAACAGCCATCTCAAGCCTGTCATTCTGTCGCTCAAACCCCACCGTTTTCGCAAAATTCAATTTTGCACTCGTCCAGCGATTTTGTGGTATTGGGGATTAGATGCGCAAGCCACTCGGCCGTTTCTCGCGCAGGTGTGACCCCTTCATGCGTGCGGGTGCGCCTTGTCGTAGATATCCATCAACTGCCGAATCGACGCATGCGTGTACTTCTGCGTGGTGGAAAGCGATGCGTGGCCCAGCAACTCCTGAATCGCGCGCAAATCCGCGCCGTCCGCCAGCAGGTGCGTGGCGAACGCGTGCCTCAGGGAATGAGGGTGCAAATCCCAATTGATGTTCACCAGGCGCGCATATTTCTTCAAAATCCTTCCCACGCTGCGTTGCGTCAGCCTTCTTCCCGTGTAGTTCAAAAACACCGCCTCCGGATTCGTCTTTTGCCGGATGGCCGTATTTTCGTACAAGAGTTTGTCCCGCACCGGCCAGTAGCTCTTCAGCGCCTCCGCCGCCTTCGATCCATAGGGCACGATGCGCTCTTTGTTGCCCTTGCCGCGCACGCGCAACATCTGCTCCTTCTGCTCCATATCGGCAAGGTTCAGCCCCGTCAGCTCGCTGACGCGCAGCCCCGCTGCGTACAACAGCTCCAAAAGAGCGCGGTCTCTTCGCAACAGCAGCGAATCCTCGAACTTGATGATTCCCATCTCCGGCACGGCTATCCCAGCTCTGCGCCGCGCTTTTCTGCTTTTGCGGCCGGCTTCAGCATACTTAGCCCCCGCCAGCTGGTCGAGAAATACGCTCATTTCTTCGGCGGAAAGCACCGCGGGAATGCGCTTCGGCAACTTCGGAGTAGGCACCAGACGAGCCGGATTGTCCTTCAGGAGTCCTTCCCTGACGCAGTACTTGAAAAAAGACCGCAGCGCCGCCAGCTTCCTGGCGATCGAGCTCTTCTCCATTCCCAGTTCGTGCAAGTGTCCCATGAACTCCCGGATCATCTGGTGGTCGATCTTGGTCACGCCCGGCGTGTCCACGCCGGGCGGCGTCAAAAAAGTTTGGAATTGTTCCAAGTCGTTGCCGTAATTGATCAAGGTGTGTGGCGAGGCGTTCCTCACCGACCGCAGGTACTCCAGATACTTCTCGACGGTCTTCTTCATTCTGGCCTGCGCTTCCGTTCCAGATACACTCGTGCCTGCAGGTGGCCTATGGGAATTATCGCACTCAAACGGGAGGCTTGCTCCAGCACAGTCATGCCTGCCGGGCAGGCGCTTCGGCTTACGCCGATTTTCCTGGCACAGCTGACGTCTCTGCTTGATCTCCGCAGGCGTCTAGGCTTTCAAGGCGACCGGCGCTTCTTCCGCCTCGGCCGTTGGCTTCTCCTCGGGGGCCAGCTTTTCCCAGTCGCAACCTTCTTTAACGCACGCGCGCACCAGCCCGATCTTGCTCTTCTTCTCCACAATGAACGGGGCGCCGCACTTCGGGCAAGGCTCCGCAATCGGCATGTTCGGCGAGGTGTAATCGCAGTCTGGATACCGCGAACAGCCGTAGAACACGCGCATCCGCCCGCGCCCGCCCTTGCCCATGCTCGCACGCTTCACAAACTCCCCTTCCTTGCACTTCGGGCACTTGATTCCCAGGGTGATCGGCCGCGTGTACTTGCACTTTGGATACCCGAAGCACCCGATGAACTCACCGAACCGCCCGTGCTTTTTCACCAGGCCACTCCCGCAATCGGGGCACTTCTCGTCCAGGGGTTCGTCCGGTTGGTGCGCAATGCGCGTTCCCGCCACCAGCCGCCGCGTCGTCTTGCAATCCGGGTACCCCGTGCAGGCCAGAAACGCTCCAAACCGCCCGCGTTTCAGCGCCATCTCTTTGCCGCAGTTCTCGCAATATTCAATTTTGTTTTCCGCGTCTTCCGGAATCTCTTCGGAGAGGTCCTGAATGAAATCGCATTCCGGATACCGGGAGCAGCCCAGGAAGAAGCCATGCCGGCTGATGCGTTCCAGGAGCTCCCCCTGCCCGCACTTTTCGCACTTCTTGCCCGTGGGAATGCCTGCCTTGTAGGACACCATCTCATCGCCGGCCCTGTCCAGATCGACGATGAACTTCTCCCAAAACTCCTTCACCGATTCCCGCCACGGCATCTTGCCTTCTTCAATGTCGTCCAACTCCTCTTCGAGCCGCGCCGTAAACTTCACGTCGAACACGTCCTCGAAGCTCTTGATCAGCAGCATGCACACCCGCTCGCCGAGCATGGTCGGCGTAAATCGCCCTTGATCCTTCTTCACGTATTCGCGTTCCACAATCGTCGAGATGATGGACGCGTACGTGGATGGCCTGCCGATTCCGTCTTCTTCGAGTTCCTTGACCAGCGTCGCTTCCGTATAGCGCGGCGGCGGCTCCGTGAAGTGCTGGTCCGGGCGGATCGATTCCAGCTTCAGCACTTGCCCCTCGCTCACGCGCGGCAGTGCCATGCCCGTGCCCTCGTCGTCCTTCTCGTCTTCCTCGCGGTCCGTATTCGCCACGGGAATCTGGTACACCTTCAAATAGCCGTCGAACTTCAAAATCGATCCCGTCGCACGAAACGTATAGTCGCCCGCCTCGATATCAATGGTCGTCTGGTCAAAAACTGCCGGGAGCATCTGCGAGGCCACGAATCTCTGCCAGATGAGCTGGTACAACTTGAACTGGTCGTCCGGCAGGTATTTCCGCACATCTTCCGGGGTGCGCGATACTTCCGTCGGCCGAATCGCTTCGTGCGCTCCCTGCGCATCCTTCTTCGATTTGTAGAAATTGGGCTTTTCCGGCAGATACGCGCTTCCAAATCGCTCCGGTATCAGCTCGCGCACCTGCTCCAATGCGTCATTCGACACCCGCACGGAATCGGTGCGCATGTACGTGATCAGCGCCACCGATCCTTCTGCGCCCAACTCCACGCCTTCATACATGCGTTGCGCAAGGGCCATCGTGCGCTTCGCCGTGTAACGCAGCCGGTTATACGCCGCCTGTTGCAGCTTGGACGTCGTAAATGGCGGCGGCGCGTTGCGCCTCTTCTCTTTTAACGCGACGCCGGCCACCTGCCATTTCGCCTTGGTGACTGCGGCGACAATCGCGTCAGCCGTCTCCTGGTTCTTGACCTCAATGTCTTCGCCCTTTTTCTTCGTGAGCCGCGCCTCGAAAACCGGCGGCTCTCCCGCATCCAGCATCGCGTGGATCGTCCAATACTCCTGAGGAATAAACGCCCGAATCTCCTGTTCGCGCTCCACAATCAGCCGCAGCGCCACCGTCTGTACGCGTCCCGCGCTCAAGCCCCGCCGCACCTTGTCCCACAACAGCGGCGAAATCTTGTACCCCACGATGCGGTCCAGCACGCGCCGCGCTTGCTGCGCGTCCACCAGTTGCGCGTCCACCTGCCGGGGCTTTTCAAACGCCGCGCGGATCGCCTTGGGCGTGATTTCGTTGAAGGTCACCCGGAAGATCTTCTTCGGATCGATGGGCTCGATAACAATGACGTCTTTTTCTTTCGTTTTGCCCGCAAACTTTCCTTTTCCCTTGCCCTTGAGCGGCGCCGCAGCGGCCTTTTCCGCCTCGGCTTTGTCGTCCTTTGCGCCGTTGCCGTTCTTCTTGCCGTTTTCCTCGTCTGCCTCATCGATTAGGAACTTCGCCGGCTTGGAGAGCACCATCGCCAGATGGGCAGAGATCGCCTCTCCTTCCCGGTCCGGGTCGCCGGCCAGGTACACCGCATCCGCTTTCTGCGCCGCTTTCCGCAGGTCATTGACAACCTTCCCTTTGCCCGGGATCACCTGCAAGGTGGGCTCGAAGATCCTCGGATCATCCAGGGTTATGGGCTTCCGCGGTGGCTTGGGCGCTGCTGCCTTGGCGCCCTTCTTCCCCTTTTTCTTCTTTTTTGGCTTTTCCTCCTCGATGGGCAGACGAATCCCTATCGTCTTCGTCGGCAGATCCATCACGTGCCCGATGGACGCCTTCACCGTGAAGTTCTTCCCCAAGTACTTGTTGATGGTCTTCGCCTTTGCCGGCGATTCGACGATTACCAGAGATCTTGCCATGTTGCTGTTTTAACCCCGCTTCTACCCCCAAGGAGGGCCAGGTGAGCGGTGTGTGTCCTTCTCGCTACCTTTAGCTATTGTCTCTTGCGGGCTCTCTTGCCTGTTTCCAGATGCCTCCGGCTTCCTTTCGGATGCATCGTCCGTCTTTCTATCTCAAAAAAAACGGCTTACAACTGGACGAGAGCGCTCTGATATGAAGGGGCTCTTTCGGCATGCCACCGTGGGAAAGGCGGACCCTAGTTGGGCTGTGGTGACCGACCTGCAAAGCGCTTAGCTTCTGGCTCCCCTACAACCAGTAGTGTCCGGTTGAGCATTTTGAGATCTTTGAGAAGCTATTGGCGCATATGAATTTAGCAGCGACAACACGCGTTTTCGATTTGAATTGGGACGGCCCGATTCTCCATCCTTTGGCACCAGGAG
>Ga0208563_1000543_pt1 | contig 32612 bp, 28 predicted proteins | sample June2015DPH_17_1_2_FD_184717 | JGI IMG/M metagenome (GOLD analysis project Ga0208563, IMG submission 184717) | Peatland microbial communities from SPRUCE experiment site at the Marcell Experimental Forest, Minnesota, USA - June2015DPH_17_150... | ecosystem: Environmental > Terrestrial > Soil >... | reverse complement strand
TGGATGTGAGGACCGGTACGATCAAGGTCGCGGCCCTCTTCCCCAATCCTGGAAACGTCTTGCGGCCCGGACAATTCGCCAGGGTTCGTGCGCAGACCATGACCAAGAAAGGGGCTCTTCTCGTTCCACAGCGGGCGGTCACCGAACTACAGGGAAGCTACCAGGTGGCAGTGGTGGGTTTTGACAACAAAGTCGACATACGACCGGTAAAGGTGGCCGAACGTGTCGATAACCTCTGGGTGATCGACGAAGGTTTGAAACCAGGGGAGCGCGTCGTAGCAGAGGGTATCCAGAAAATCAAACAGGGCATGGAGGTAAACCCGAAGCCCTTTGGTGCCCAGCCTCAGGCCGCAATAGAGGCACCTGGGGTATCCAAGGCAAAACCTACGGTACAAACCAAGGCTGCAAAGAGGTAGGCCGCTATGTCAAAGTTCTTTATCAACCGTCCCATCGTGGCGATGGTCATCTCCATTTTCTTTGTCCTCTTAGGACTCATTGCGATGGTGGGGCTGCCCGTGGCTCAATTCCCGGAGATCGTCCCTCCTGAAATCCAGATCTTAACGACCTATACTGGTGCCGATGCAGAAACCGTAGAACAGTCGGTTGCTACTCCCATAGAGCAGCAGATCAGTGGCGTCGACAACATGAATTATATGTATTCCGTGAATGCGAGCAACGGCACGATCAGGATGTTCGTCAACTTCGACGTCAAGACGGACCCCAACACGGATCTGCTTTTCACTCAGATGCGACAGAATCAGGCCCAGGCCCAGCTTCCACTCGACGTGCGCAATTATGGCGTGACGATGCAAAAGGCGAGGTCGTCACCGCTTATGCTCATTGGCCTTTACTCTCCAAAGGGAACGTATAACGGAACGTTTATGGCGAACTATGCCAATATCAACCTCGTCGATCCACTCGTCCGCGTTCCTGGCATCGCTATGGTCAATATCTTTGGCGCGGGCCAGTATGCGATCCGCATCTGGGTTAAGCCCGATACCCTCGGGAAGCTCGGGATCACCGTTCCAGACATCGTCAACGCGGTGCAGAAGCAGAATACGGTTAATCCGGCTGGACAGATCGGGAGCGAGCCTGTGCCGCCGGGACAAGAATTCACCTATACGGTTCGTACCCAGGGTCGCCTCATCTCTGCGGAAGATTTCGGCTCCATCGTCCTACGCGCCAACCCGGATGGATCAATCGTTCGGGTGAAGGACGTAGCTCGAATCGAACTGGGGGCCCAGACTTACAACCTCTGGAGTCGGATAGATGGCAAACCCGCCGCCGTCATGGCAGTCTACCAATTGCCGGGCACAAATGCCATTGCAACAGTCCAGGGTGCCAGGAAGGTGTTGGACGAGGCCCGGAAACGGTTCCCTGCCGACCTCGACTATACTGTTTCCCTTGACACAACACGATCCATTAAGGAGGGAATCAGCGAGATCGTCAAAACGCTTTTTGCAGCACTGGCCCTCGTCATCCTCGTGGTCTTCGTCTTCCTTCAGGGATGGAGGGCAACGCTCATCCCGGCCCTTGCCGTTCCGGTCTCCCTCATCGGCACCTTTGCCGTCTTTCCCATGCTGGGGTTCTCGATCAACACCTTGTCGCTATTCGGCCTTGTGCTGGCCATCGGACTGGTTGTGGACGACGCCATCATTGTGGTGGAGGCGGTGGAACGCCACATCGAGGAGGGCTTGTCTCCTAAGGAAGCATCGCTCAAGGCCATGGAGGAGGTTTCGGGGCCGGTGATGGCCATTGCCCTGATCCTCGCGGCGGTTTTCATCCCCACGGTCTTTATACCGGGTATCACGGGCAGGCTCTATCAGCAGTTTGCAGTGACCATCGCAATCTCTGTTCTCATCTCGGCCTTCAACGCTCTCACCCTCAGTCCCGCACTCTGCGCCCTTCTCCTCAAGCCCGGGAAGGAGACACGGGGTCCTCTGGGCGCCTTTTTCAGGTCTTTCAACTGGATCTTCGGCAGGGCCTCCAAGGGCTATGTCAGTTTGTGTGGAAGTTTGATCCGGAAGAGTGGGCTCAGTCTTCTCTTTCTTGTTGGGATAACGGTCCTTGCTGGTCTTCTTGGCAAGGGGATTCCCACGGGATTCTTGCCGGAAGAGGATCAAGGATACTTATACATCAACGCGGCCCTGCCCGATGCGGCATCGCTTCAACGCACGGACGAGACATGCAGAAAAGTCGAAGAGATTCTCAAGAACACCCCGGGCGTTGAACACTACCAGACGGTCGTTGGTCTTAGCTTGATGAGTATTGCTCAGAATACCTACAGCGGTTTTTTCTTTGTGACATTGAAAGAGTGGAAGGACCGAAAAAAGCCGGAGGAGCAATACGACGCCATCATGGCGCACCTTAACAAGGAACTGAGCAAACTGCCTCAGGCCATGGCCTTTGCCTTTCCTCCTCCGGCCATCCAAGGCATCGGACTAGCCGGGGGCGCAACGCTCGTTCTCGAGGACCGTGCAGGGAAAGACATCTCTTTTCTGGGAGAGAACGTCAACAAGTTTCTCGATGCTGCTCGCAAGAGGCCTGAACTCGCGCGAGTGACGACGACGTTTCTCCCCTCTGTTCCCCAACTTTTCGTGAAGGTCGACCGGGACAAGGTACTCAAGCAGGGCGTTGATTTGGCTCAGGTCTACCAGACCCTTCAAACCTTCATGGGCGGCTACTTTATCAACTACTTCAACCGCTTTGGCCGTCAGTGGCAGGTCTATGTCCAAGCAGAAGGGGAATACCGCACCAGGGCAGAGAATGTCGGACAGTTTTACGTGCTCAACGATAGGGGCGATCCCGTGCCGCTCTCGGCGGTCACCACGATAGAGTCCCGCCCCGGTCCTGAATTTACGATGCGATACAATCTGTATCGCTCAGCACAGATCAATGCGATGGGCAATCCCGGTTTCAGTTCCGGCCAGGTGATGAATGCACTCGAAGAAGTCTTCCGTCAGACGATGCCGGCCGAAATGGGACTTGACTACATCGGCATGAGCTTCCAGGAAAAGAAGGCCCGGGAAGGGATCCCGGCATCGGCCATTTTCGGATTCTCGGTGCTGTGTGTCTTTCTCATCCTTGCAGCGCAGTATGAGAGCTGGTCCCTGCCGTTCAGTGTTCTCCTTGGTACTCCCGTCGCTGTCTTTGGTGCCTTCGCGGCAATCTGGCTGCGTGGCCAGGTGAACAATGTTTACGCACAGATCGGCCTCCTCGTTCTCATCGGTCTTGGTGCAAAGAATGCCATCCTGATCGTCGAGTTCGCAAAGAGGAGGCATGAACAGGGAAAGTCGCTGATCGATGCCGCCCTTGAGGGAGCCCGGCTGCGTCTCAGGCCGATCCTCATGACGTCCTTCGCGTTCCTCCTCGGCGTGCTTCCGCTTGCCTTCTCCAGGGGTGCAGGTGCGGTGGCGCGGCAGATCATGGGCACGGCGGTCATGGGTGGCACGACGGCTGCATCGGTCATCGCTATATTCCTCATCCCCGTGACGTTTTACGTCGTTCAGAAGCTCTTCATGGGCAAGAAAGAGGGACAGGCGAAAGGAGAAGGAGGAAACCATGCGTAAGGGTATCATTTTATCTCTGTTTGGACTTGCAATGTTTGGGTGCATGGTGGGCCCAAACTACAAGCGGCCCGTCGTTGAGAGTCCAACCTCATGGCGATTTGAGGAAAGAGAGGCCAGAGAGGTTGCCAATACGGCATGGTGGGAACAGTTTGATGATCCCGTTCTGAATGAGCTCATCCGAAACGCGTTGAAAGAGAACAAAGATGTCAAGATTGCTGCAGCTAGGGTTGAAGACTTTGTGGGTCGGTATCGTACAACACGGGCGCCGCTTCTTCCACAGGTGGGTGCAGGTGCAAACGCAGGCAGGAGCCGTGTTACGGAGAGGGGCCCAACTCCCTTGGATGGCACGATCAATCCTGCGAATAACTTTCAGATCTTCCTGAACGCCAACTGGGAAATAGACTTATGGGGGAAGCTCAGGCGAGGAACAGAGGCGGCCCGTGCAGACCTCCTGAGCACGGAGGAGGGTCGAAGAGCCGTAATCCTCACGCTGGTTACCTCCGTGGCGACCGCCTATGTCAATCTTCGCGACCTTGACCTGCAGCTCGAAATCGCAAAGCGCACGGCCAAAAGCCGCCAGGAGTCTTACAATCTTTTTCAACTACGGTTCCGGGGAGGCACGATTTCAGAGCTCGAACTGAGCCAGGTCAAATCCGAGTATGAGCAGGCCCTCTCTACCATACCCCTTATTGAAAAAAACATCGCCGAGCAGGAAAACGGACTGTGCGTACTCCTCGGCCGAAATCCAGGTTCCATTCCGCGGGGAAAAATGGTCGATGAGCTTGTCCTTCCAGCCGTTCCCGCAGCCCTGCCATCCGACCTCCTCACGAACCGCCCTGACATCCGGCAGGCAGAACAAGATCTTATTGCTGCCAATGCCAGGATAGGCGTGGCAAGATCTCAGTACTTTCCGGTAATCTCTCTGACGAGCTCGTTTGGTTATGCGAGCACGGACCTATCAAAGCTGTTTATCGGGCCCGCAAGGGTGTGGAGCCTTGCTGCGCCTCTGACCGCCCCCATCTTCACTGCCGGCGCTATTTCGGGACAGGTCAAATCAGCGAAGGCAGCTCAGCAACAGGCTCTCCTACGGTATCAGCAAGTTATACAGACGGCATTTCGCGAGGTGGAAGATGCCCTGATCGACCATAAGAGATCGAGGGAACAGCTTGAGATTGAAGCCCAGCGGGTGATCACATTGCGGAACTACGCACGCATTGCTCGCTTACGATTTGACAGCGGATATACGAGTTATATTGAGGTGCTCGACGCAGAACGCAGTCTTTTTAATGCTGAACTCTTCCACGCGCAAACCAAAGGAATCCTCTTTCAGGCACTGGTGAACCTTTACAAGGGGATAGGAGGCGGATGGGTGGTGCAAGCAGACCATCTGACAACCGGAGCGGCAGATTCGAGGATCGTCACCCCAGGTTCTGCGTCATTCCAAGAAACAGCGGGTAGCGATATTAAACCAAAAGAGTGAGGTCATAGACTTTTCTATAGTTTTGGTATGGCTACTACGTTTCGGGAGTGAAACGGGATTGCGCGAACCATAAAGTGGGGGGGAACTTTTCCAACTTCCAATGGTCCAAATAGCGTGGCTAAACATCGTGATATAATCGAAATGACAGGCCGGATCTGGAACAAGTCCGGACTTCAGCTCTTTACCTGTTTTGCGTCATCGGCCATTTCAAACTTATGTTCCACTCCAAGATTACCCTCTCCTCTCCGGGTTACAATATCTGCTATGAACCTTCTGTTTCCGACACCTCAAAAAAGTGAGGATTTGATTTCCATATGTTCACCTGGGATACGTGATTTCAACCCGTAATCCGCAGCCCAAGATGTCATCGTTGAGCAAGGATTTGTAGGTGGAATGTTGAATAGGTATGGAAGTTTTTGCTGTCCATCTTCCGAATCATCCTTATTGCCCTTCGTCTCTAATTCTTGTTTTGGGACAGGTGCTTTGAGAGCAAGTTCCCCAATCCTGTCGTCGCCATTTGACTAGCCCGATTGGCTTGTCCTTCAAAACCAGAATCCTCACATTCTCCGAGACGCCTCTGGTGATTACGGCGTGAAGTCTTCATAGAGCATCTTCTTGGGAGGGGCGTCTACAATGGAAGGAAGGGGAGATGATCCTATGACTTTTCAAAAGAAATCTTCACTCTTCGGGGTAATCCCTGTTAATCCATGGTGGGTCTGCCTGCCTATCTCTTAGGCAAACAAGGGGTCAGAGATGCAATGTTCCTTCCTGTAATCCACGAGGGGCCAATTTGGCAAAGAATACTCGATTGCAATTGGTAATCGACAGGTGGTCATTATCTTGTGATTTAAGGTTTTAATATCTCTTTCAGTTCGAAACCTTTCGGAAGGTGGGTATAGTGGCAACCTATCCGCAGTATCTGCCCATATCAGTTGCAATTTTTCGGCAATGTTGTACCATGCCTATATCAGACTACACAACACGTATACAGACATTTCGACAGGAGGTATAAGATGTCAGCAAAACTGATGCAATATTTCAACAAGACGCCAAGGATAGGAACGCTCAGTACGGCGGGCAAGAATGGCCAGGTAAACACGGCCTGTTTTGGGTCTCCGCGGATGATTGACGAACAGACGGTTGTTATGTCTGTCCGGAATGCCCGCACTTTCGCCAATCTTCAGGAAAACCCCAATGCCGTTTTCATGATCATAGAACCTGGCAAAACGCCACTCGAGTGGAAAGGGGTGAGGGTCTACCTCAAGATGATCAGCTACGAGACTTCGGGTGAAAAAGTGGAGGCAACGAGAAAAGCAGTCGCCCAGAGGGTCGGTGAGGAGGCGGCCAAAGCGATGCATGCCGTGATAACCCTCAAGATTCAGGAGATAAGACCGCTCTCAGACGTCGGCCAGGGATGGGAGAACTCCATCTAAAGCCTGGGCATAGGCAGTGGGGTGTAGCGTGGTTCAACCCATCCCAAAACAAGTTCTTATCTAACGACTCATAAAGCATATTGCTGCCTTTTCATGGCAGGAAACTTACGTCTGCCGTCTGGCAGAGACTTCTGCTTCGCCAGTCTGGAATTGGAATGTGAGGAGGCACTGGGTTTCTGATATGCACTGCAAGGAATATCGAGAGAGGAGGAAACGAAAATGGAATGGCAAGACTGGGGTAAGAAACTATCGGAGGTGCTCGGACTGACAAAGTCACCCGTTGCGGTAACCTATACTGACGCCGGCCCTCGAGACGCATCGACTGGAAAATGCCGAGTCTGTGGGGCGCTCCGAAATGCGGCGGAAGGTGCAGTGATCGATCTCACCGCAGAGAACTCGACTTGTCCCGGCGGTTCGCAATATCTGGGTTTGAAGGCTCAGGCACCGGAACATGCCAGGACGTTGCGCGAGTTTCTCATCCACGGGGAAAAACTGTTTTCCTCGCCCGTGGCGATCTACCGCTCGATGGCGTTGGCGAAGGTTAAGCCTCCGTTGGGGTTGGCCGAGCACGTGGTGTTCTCTCCCATGCATCGGGCAGAGTCCCGACCTGATATCGCGGTCTTCATTTGCAACGCTTGGCAGGCAGCCCGACTGATCAATCTGGCCTACTACGAGACCGGGATTCCCATGGAGTGCGATCCCACCGGATCACTTTGCCGGTCAGTGATCACGTATCCTCTGGTGACCGGGAAGGTGAACGTATCCTTTGGGGATATCACCCCCCGCAAGATGGAGAAGTACCCCGTGGATGAGTTATTTGTCACTCTTCCTTATGCCCATCTCCGGTCGGTGGTGGCCAGCCTTGTCCCTTGTACCGCGGGAACCGCGAAAGCTGAGATCCCGGCTGGTATGAGTCGGCTCATGGAGGAGTCGGGTGGGGAGCTCCCAGAATTATAACATAGGCACCGGCGAAACGAGAGGAGCTATATCATTCCAGTTCGAAAAATTTGAGGGCATGGAAATATCTATCACCTCAGATGATTGGAAGCATAACCTGGTGAAGATTCGGGTGTAAATGATGAGAGTCTTTCTCATATCTGTTAGCACGGAAAAGATAAACATGCCCGCCTTACCCCTCGGCCTCGCATGTGTGGCTGCTGCAACCCAAAGAGTAGGGCATGATGTGGTCATGGTTGATTTAAAGACCGAAAATGAAACACGATCGCTTCTCAAAGAAGCTATCGAAGGATTTCGCCCTGAAATTATCGCTATATCGGTAAGGAACATTGACGACCAGAATATGGAAAATCCCAGATTCTTACTGAATCCTGTCAAGGAAATTGTAGCAGAGTGCCGGGATCTTTCAGAGACCAGAATTGTTTTAGGGGGAGCTGGATACAGTATCTTTCCGGAAAGTTCTCTGTCCTTTTTAGGTGCAGATATAGGGATTCAGGGTGAGGGAGAGGTGGTTTTCCCCGCTTTGATAGAGCGGATCGAACGTGGTGCTGACCTTTCGGGATTACCTGGCCTTTATCTTCGTGGCCATGACCTTCAGTGCAAAAGAATATTTACGAAAAATCTGGACGCATTGCCTCTTCCGGATATCGGTCTTTGGTCTTTACCCTCTCAAAGGGAAGGGCTCTGGATGCCAGTTCAGACCAGGCGAGGATGTCCATTGGGCTGTAGTTATTGCTCTACCGGAACCATTGAAGGTCGAGCTCTCCGAAGACATTCGCCGGTGACTATTGTCGAGTGGATCGAACGATGGCGGGAAGCTGGTGTTTGTCAGTTCTACTTTGTTGATAATACCTTCAACCTTCCGCCCTCTTATGCTAAAGAAATTTGTTGTAAGCTGATAGACCGTGGCTTGGACGTGAGATGGTGGAGCATTCTATACCCGAAGTATGTGGACAAAGAACTGGTGGAACTGATGACCCGGGCTGGTTGTAAGCAAGTGAGTATAGGGATTGAAAGTGGTTCTGAAAGAATCCTCAAGAATATGAACAAACGATTCACCCTAAATGAAGTGCGCCAAATTTCAGACAGGTTGTCTGAGCGTGACATAAAGCAAATGGGATTTCTATTAATAGGAAGTCCAGGTGAAACGAGAGAGACGGTTGAAGAGAGCCTTGCCTTTGCCGATTCGCTCAAGCTGGACAACTTAAAAATCACTGTTGGGGTCCGTATCTATCCGTATACCTTTTTGGCAAAAAAGGCTATAGACGAGGGTGTCATTTCATCCCACGATGATTTACTTTTTCCTCGATTTTACCTGGAAAAAGGTCTTGAGGATTGGTTGCCTGAGATCCTGAAGAATTTGGCGGCTACGCGGCCTCATTGGATGATTTGACCATAAGCGGTGGTTAGAAAATGGAGTCCAATACCAACAATGATCAACTGCAAAGAGCAGAGGCAGGGTCGGTAATGGGCCCTGTTTTTTTTATTCAAAGCCTTCCTTATGCTTGCTTTCTATCCGTAATCGTCAACTTGCAAGATTATCTTTCAGTGAGGACTTGTAGGTGAACTCGTTGATCCTCCCCATCGGCTCATTTTTGAAAATTGGCAAAGGTATATTTCGTTTGTTCCTTCCTTTAATCGTGTTTCTAACGCTTCCCTTCACAATAGAAGATTTCAATCCGGAATCAATAAAAAGTGAAAAATTGTTGGGAAAGACTCAAAAAAGAATCAAAGCACGGCAAAATCAATATATTACGGGCATCGGTTTTCTTGATAAAAATAAAATCTATTTTCATCTCATATTCAGAACATCAGTTGATCGTTGTCATTCGTAGCAAAATAGGGTAATTATAATTAAATTTGACAAATCCCTCCACATTAGATATAAATGAATGAACTTTGATTCATAAAATGAATGAATATTACGATGTTTTAAGGCGAAGTTGACAAATCTTTGAGATGATATGGCTGAGAAAATAACGAGAAAGGAAAGAAAATATTTAGCACATCGTATAGAGATTCTCTCGGCAGCAGAAAAAGTGTTCGCCGCCAAAGGATTCTTCCCTGCAACGATGAATGATATTGCACGGGAAGCGGATTTCGGGACGGGGACCCTCTATAATTATTTCAAATCGAAAAAGGAGCTTTATTTTACTCTCATCGATGAGAAGGTAGAGGAGATCAACTGGTTGGTCAAAGCAAAACTCTCACGGAAGGCCTCGGCTGTTGAGAGGATCAAAGATGTGTTGGAACTTCAGTTCGAATTCTTTGAAAGAAATCGAGATTTTTTCAGGATCTATATTTCAGAAAGGAATCGTTTTGAGTGGACAGTCAAAGATGATTTAGGCAAAGGCCTCCACGAGAAGATGGTCACGTATATTAACATCCTCGCTGGAGTCATGAGGCAGGGAATCAAGGGAGGAGAGTTCAAATCTATGAACCCCATGGATTTGGCCCATACCTTGGTGGGTATTGTCAATTCCTTTGTCTTCGAGTGGATGACCAGTCACGAACCCTATCCGCTCATTTCAAAGTTGGACACGGTTTTAAAGATTTTTTTGGAGGGAGCACAAGGAACGGAAAGGAGGAAATAGATCAATGAGAATGAAATGTTTCGTTGGATTCATTTTGTGGGCAATAGTTTCCGCAGGTGTTGTCTGGGCGCAAGAACCTCAAAAACCCCTCACCCTGGAGGAGAGCATAAAGATCGTCATGGAACGGAGTCTGACTCTCCATTCTGCCGTGGTGGGGGTTGAGGGTTCTGAATACAGACGGAAGGAAGCGATCACCAATTTCCTTCCCCTTTGGACGGGCCAATACAGTTATACCAAATGGAGCTTTCCGACCTTTATTGGCAATACAATTACCCTTACAGGGACCGCTCAGACCAATAATAGTAACGTCTACAATTTTAATACCACACTTTATCAGCCGCTTTTTACGGGAGGGTTAAACCTGGCGACTTATCGCTCAGCGAAGATCGGAGTCGATCTCTCAAAAGAAACGGTGGAGACAACGAAAAGGGATTTGGTCCTTCAGGTAAGGGTGGGATACTTCACTATCTTAAGGGCGGAGAAGTTCTTGGCAGTAGCCGAGCAGCAAGTCAAAAATTTTGAGGCTCAATTGGAAGTAACTCAGGCCTTTTTTGATGTCGGCATTGTTCCTAAGAATGATGTCCTTCTGGCTGAGGTGAATTTGGCTAATGCCAAGCAGCAACAGGTCAAGGCAGCGAATGATCTGGCTACGGCCAAGGCTTTATTCAATATACTGCTCAGGAGAGAGGTCAGTACACCCTTCGAGGTGGTAGACATTCTTGCATACAAAGCCTTTCCACTATCGTTCGAGCAGTCTCTTGATGAAGCCCTACGGCTGAGGCCAGAGATGAAGACCGCTCAATTGAATATCAATCAGGCAAAGGAGAATGTCAAAATTGCAAGGAGTGGATTCTTCCCAACCATTAGCCTTACGGGTAACTATAGTCGGTCCTCTGACTGGTGGACGCTGGAGGGTGGCCGAGATAGTAAACCTATATTGAGTGACAGGTGGCTCGTTCAGGCTTTAGCCACATTCACCCTTTGGAATTGGGGAGACACTTATTTCAAAGTGGGGGAGAACAAGGTGAAAGTCACCCAGGCTGAAGATTCGAAAACTCAGCTCATCGACTCGATCACATTAGAAGTGAAGGATGATTATCTCAACCTGCTGACTGCGGAGAAGAATATCAACGTGACAGAAAAGGCGATCGAACAGGCTGAAGAGAATTTAAGGATGAATGAGGAAAGGTACAAATACCAGGTGGCGACACAAACCGATGTTGTCAATGCCGTGACTTTACTCGCCCAGGCGAGAACGAATTATTATGGTGCATTGAGTGATTTTAACGTCGCCAAGGCCCAATTGGAAAGGGCCATGGGTAAGATGTATCCGTAGAAAGAACGCTAAGCGCATAGCGTAAAGAGGCAGATCATGAGATTTAGGCAACATCGTTGGCCAGCAGGCTTGTTAATGGCATTGATATTATTGGGATGCGGTTCAAAAGAATCCGATCCTCCAAAGGTGACAACGAATCCTCTGGCAGCTATCTCTGATGAAAGGAAAGTTGAAGGCATGGATAAACGGGATATCGTTTCAGTACTAACTTTAAGTTTTGAATACGGAAAAAAAGTATCTAAAGCAAAAGTTCGTCACATTTGGAATCGATTATATCCAAAAGAACGGTTGCTAAAGGTAATCGCTAGGTAATCGCTATTGTGGTCTCAAAGGAAGAATTTTTTAATTTTCAGAATCAAGTGAGGAAGCATCATAGAAAATGTGGGGCTCCTAATTATATCGAATCTTGTAGCGTCCAAGAGTGGGGAGAAGTTATTGAGGGTGGTGCATGCGCTATTAAAACAGGCAAAGGTTATTTGGTGCTCATAAGATCCGATTCACCTATCTCATCAGAAGAACACTTGAAGCATGAGCTTACTCATATCCATGATGGTGAAGTGGATACGGGTGATATCAAAAGTAGGGTTTGAAAAGATAGTCTGATAATATATCAAGGGTAAGTACCGAAGTGTCAGAAGCCGGTGTCATTTCTCTTCCCCACTGTCCGCAATAACCACCTCAGCCTCAACTGGGACGACCTTCAGAAAACTCCTTCCGGCTTCCTCCATCGTTCTCTTCAGGGTTAGAGCCACTTCATCCGTCGCTTCAATCGGAGCTTCCAGTAGAATTTCGTCATGGACACTATCACTCCTTTCCGTTACCCAAGGTGCATAGCATCCACAGAAAGTGCGTTTAATGCTGCCAAAATTGATGATTTCAAACAGGGTTCTTGAAATGATTTAATTGATCGTGTAAAGATTGAGGATATATGCCGTGGTCAGGCTGATTAGGTTATACGCAGATGGATAAAAAGGGATAATCCAATGGAGAACAAAGGGATTGGGAGAATTACAAAAAAAGTCTACCGTAAGTTTTTAGAATCCTTGTTGGAAAATTCTGTACCAGGTCCTGAGATAGGAGGAAAGATCATCTTAGAAATTATAAGTTTTTTGGGGAAAAATTATGAAAACATGGATGAGGAAATGCAGAAAATAACGGATGGCGTATTTAGCGGATTCCAGGAACAAGCGGAAATTTTCTTAAAGGAAGCACCGGATGTTGCGGAGACGCGGGAAGCCAAGCGGTTGTTGAGAAGTATGAAGCATGAACTTCCCACTGCAAAAGGGTTGATAGCGGTGATGGAGTCCAAGGCGGAAATTAAGGAACCTATTGTGCTGGAAACGCGCAATCTGTTTGAAAAGCACTTTCAGTCATTTTTGGACGTGCTCTACGATATATCTGTGGAGGAAAGCCATAAGGGAGAGGCGTCGTTCGCGAAGCTCAGTCTACTGTTCTCGTGTGTGGACGAATTGGTTACGGGCTTTCACTTAGCTCAACGTGCGTATTCAAATCAAGCCTATAGCCATATAAGGACTGTGCTTGAGAGTCTCAACAAGATAGAATTGTTTGTAAGAGACGAGTCCTATGCGAAGCTGTGGTTGTCTAATGATGAAAAAGAGAAATTTAAAAAATTGCGCCCCAAAGCAGTAAGGGACAAATTGGGCATCAAGAAGGACGAGCTGTATGGCTTTCTTTCTGTTTATGGCACCCATGTTACATCAGAGTATGTGCACTCCAAGAGCGGAAGATATGTGAAAGTATCCGAGAGTGGAAATCCAGAAATTGTTTTCTTCATAAGCGGGACAAAATACACATCGCACATCCTTACGGCAAATCTAAATTGCCTTGTTGCTCTGTCGCTTGCTTTAGTCTATGTTGGAAAGGCCTTTCCCCATAATGTCCATAGTGAGGACTATTCGAGGATATTGGGTAGATTATCGCAGGACCTCAGGGAATATATGGGGCGGTACATCGGATTCTTCAAGAAAACTGGTTTTGATATCCAGGAAATAGAAGCATTTATCAATAACCAAGATTTTTGGAGAGTGCCGACCCTTGGGTCATTACCTTAAAGCAAAACATATGTACGATGATACACCCGAATACATATCCGGCACAGGGGACTCGGGCAATAATAACTGATTAGCTCGCTGTTCAATTAATTTTCTGTGAAGGTCATGCCGTATACTGCGCTATTTCAATTGATTTCCAAAATTAATGGACTATAATGGTAAAAATAAAGGGTTAGGATGCGTTTGGATTACGGATGGTTCTTGAGACCCCTTAAACTCGCTAAGAGGTCGCTTTGATTAATAAGAAAAAACCTGTTGGTAACCTTAAAAGAGGAGGCAGGATGTGGAAAAGTTATTTTTGTCGCTCTGTCTTTTGATGATTTCAGCCGGCGTGGCAGCAGCTCAAGACAAATTTGAAACGGATACCATTAAAACCTCTGCTGGGGACTTGAAGATTACATTTATAGGCCATGGCACATTAATGTTTACCTTTGGAGGGAGAATAATACACGTGGATCCATTCAGTGAGATGGCCGATTATTCCAAGATGCCAAAGGCCGACATCGTTTTGCTAACTCATGAGCACAGGGACCATCTCGACCCGAAAGCCTTGGGTATTCTACGTACAGAAAAAACCGTGGTTGTGCTGACCAAACCCTGTGCGAAACAGGTCGAAGGTGGTATTGTTATGAATAATGGTGATGTTAAAACCATTGGAGGTTTAAAGATAGAAGCTACACCTGCATACAATATCGTTCATAAACGGGATAATGGACAACCCTTTCACCCTAAAGGTATTGGCAACGGTTACGTCATTACCTTTGGCGACAAGAGAGTCTATGTGGCGGGTGACACGGAAAACATTCCTGAGATGCAAGGACTAAAGGATATTGACATTGCATTCTTGCCAATGAACCTGCCATATACAATGACACCAGAAATGGTTGCGGATGCTGCAAGGGCCTTTAAACCAAAAATCCTCTATCCTTATCACTATGGTAATACTGATACATCCAAGCTTTTGAATTTGCTAAAAGACGTCAAAGGAATTGAGGTGCGCATCCGCAAGATGATGTAGATGTATTTAATGATAGTTCTGTCTATCTCGTCCTAATTTGTGTTTAAGAGGAGGATCTTTCATGGCAAAAATAATTGTTGATTACAGGGACTATGTAAGGGAAACGATGAAAGCCTTTGATGAGGGGTGTGTGCTTCTTGTCAGTCACGGGAAAGAAGGTCTTCCTAATGTCATGGCGATAGGATGGGGAACAATAGGAATCATTTGGCAAAAGCCCATGTTTGTGGTGTTGGTACGTCCCTCACGTCATACTTACAAACTGATCGAAGAGACCGGGGAATTTACAGTCAATATTGTGCCGCCGCAATTGAAAGAGGTGGTGCAATATTGTGGGACTGTGTCCGGTCGAGACCACAACAAGTTTAAAGAAAAACAGCTAACGGCTATCCCATCCAAGAAGGTAAAAGCACCCATCATCAAAGAGTGTATTCTTCATTTTGAGTGCCGGGTCGTCCATAAAAACGACCTAATTCCTTCTGAATTGGAAAAATCAATCATTCCTGCATTATATCCTAAGGGTGATTTTCACCGTGTCTATTTTGGCGAAATCCTTGTCTGCCAACATGAGAATTAATTTCCAGATTTTGAAGATTGCTATGGGCACTACACCCCCTTATTCTCTCCTATTGATTCTTCAGACTATCGTACCAAGCCAAATTTTCCTTAATCAATTCAGGGATTGGTAACTGATAAGGGCAGCGTGCCAGGCAATCACCACATTCTGAACAGTTCCTGGCTTTCTCAATGAGGTCCATCATCCATTTTAATTCCTGAGCCATAGGGCCGAAACGTTTGATAACCGACTTAAGTCCCACCGCAAACTGAATATTGATCCCCTCCGAGCAGGGCTGACAATAGTCGCACCGTCTGCAAAATTGTTGGTTAAATTGTTTTTTGATGGCTTCGATACTTTCTTGATCTCTCTCGGTGAGGGAACCTCCTTCGCTGAAAATCTTCCAATTCTCCCGAGCTTTTTCTAACGTCTCCGAACCCGGAATGGGCACAATCTCTTTTGTCTGGAGCACAAACCGCAAAGCCGGACCTGCTTCTTCAATCACACCACCAGAAAAGGGTTTCATCGTCAGCACTCCAACGTCTCTGGCCTTGGTCAATGGGAAAATGTTATTGGCAGCCTCTGGCTCAAGGAAGCTATAACAAACCATAACAACCTCAAAATGACCATCCTCAATCCCCCTTTCCAGCACCGCGAGACTGTGACTCGTAATACCAATGTGACCAATCAATCCTTCCTCCTGGGCTCGTCTCAAACCCCAATAGGCCCCGCCGATGGCCAACACTTTCTCATATTCTTTAAAATTAGAAACATTATGGAGATGATAAATATCAATCTTTTTGACCTTTAACTGTTTTAGGCTCTCATGAACATCGCCATAGATCTTCCCTGATTTCTCAGTTGACTTGGTTGAAAGAACGATGGGTTTATTTATTTTCTGAAGGGCTAATCCGATCCGATGCTCGCTGTTGGTGTAAGCACGGGCAGTGTCGAGAAGATCTACGCCCATTGCGACGACAGATCTAATCACAGAGACCGCCTCTTCTTCACCCACCCGTTGGATTGGAATGCCGCCCCATCCCAGTCTCGTCACAACTAAATTCGTTTTACCCAGCCTGACTTTCTCAATCCTGATTCCAGCCATCCTTTTATCTCCTCCCGTCAATTAATTAAATTCTTTCCTCAATGCTAGAGGTTTTCACCTGAGGACAACTAGGCGTGTGAAAATACGAGTTATACCCGGACCTCAAGTTCCTAACCATATTTTAAAATTGTATCTCCCCTTTTTGCCACCTCATCCTGACCTCACCACTAAACTCTATCCCCAATCCCATCCAACCCAGGTATCGAGTCGAGTCATCTCCGGTCCCTTTACGGAATTTCATTTAAAAAAGGTATTGACTCAATAATTTGCATCGAGATAAAATTAAATAATGATGGTTAAAAAACTAATTTCGATCTTCATTATATCTCTAACTTTTCTATTTATTGTAGGATGCGCCGGTAGTCCGATTAGGAGAGGTGGTGAGGCGGCAAGGAATCGTTCAAATTTGGCTAAACTCAATCTTGGGATGACTAAGAACGAAGTCGTCAATTCGATGGGTAGGCCGTCTAAAACCGAGGCTTACGACATTCAGGGAACGAATTTGGAATTTTGGCACTATCGGACTGAATACAATTGGCTACTTGGGACACTGGAAGACACAGCCCTTGTCTTTGAAGATGGTGTTTTAAAAGGATGGGGACTAGGAAATTATTATGATCAAACCCTGGTAAAACCAGAAAATAAGGTGGAACGGACATTATTGGATTTAATTCTGGTGGTACCTCCATATCATTTATAAATTGAGGGGGCGTTATAAATCAAATATCCAGAATCGCGAATTTTTCGTATAAATTTCAGAATGATTTAAATACAATCTAACCACTGACCTCACCACGTAACTCTATCCCTCACCCCATTCCACCACCAAGCGTCGAATCGAGTCACTCCAGGTCCCTTTACTCTTTAACTCAATCTGTGCGGGAAACGGTCTAGGTCTTCATAAAAGTATGGAGTATAGTATTTACATTGAAGGCTGGTTTACCATGGGAAATACCTGTATGATTTAAACAGGTTAAAGAAGAAAAATGAAGATCCGTGGACTCCTTTCAATACGTTCCTATGCCCAGCTATCCGGGGTTATTACTGTGTACGGAAAGGGAGAGGCGGGGTCGTTGATTACTTCCTGTAATCTCGGTTTTCAATTCTTGTTCTTCAATACGACATTTCAAACTAAAATCAGCGAGAGGGGGAAGTTTCATGAATATTTCCCCCCTTGACGGTTAAATCATTTAGAGTTACCTTGACATTGTCGTTTTTCACCCGTCCCTACTCAACCTAACAACCTGACCTTTTATGTCGGGGGGCTTTATGAAATGGATTTGTTACAGGGATATAATATGAAGGCTCCAGGGAGTTTCAATATCTCTTTGGAGCATTTCGTTTCTGTCTTTTCCTAAGTGCCCTTCTTTATAACACTCAACTAACTTTTTAAAATTAAAATAGGAGGAAATGATTATGGCTATAAAAAAGTCGATGTGGGTTCTCTTGGGTATCTTAGTGATCTCGTCCTTGGTTCTTGGGTCCGCCATCCAGGCGGTGGCAGAGACAATGAATTACAAGTTTTATACCTGGGTGAAGAAGCACGAAAATTCTCCAGTTGGCGATGTGGAAGGGCACACTGTGGGTCTTCATATGCGGGGAGCTTTTTATGTGTTTGAAAGTGGAGAGGTTGCGACTATGAACCAAGTTGGCACATATGATTGGGTCAAAGGGGAAGGCCCGTTTATGCAGTACGTAACCATAAACTTTCCAGATGCTTCTACCATTATTATAAAGAGCCGAGGTACGGTTGGAGGAGGGTCGGGTGAATGGACGAGCGAAATCGTCAAGGGTACAGGTCGATTTGAAGGAATCAAAGGGACTCAAGCCGCAAAAATCAAGTTTCTTCCGGTCGAAAAAGGGGAAGCTGGACCCAAGGGATATGGTGAAGGAAATATCACGTACACCCTGCCTTCCAAGTAATTGTTGAGGATAGGGATGAGAACAAGAGAAAAGCCCAGGTTGAGCCGCCTGGGCTTTTTAGTTTCTGGGATTATGACTCTTTCTTTGCTATTGCTTTCTAACAGTAATCATTTGCTTCCACAGTCATCGCAGACTGACGACTTGTAGGTGGAAGCCTTAATTTGCAAAAAGTCACAATTGCCATATTGGGGACTCTTTTATGGCTACAAACCCTTTAGTTAATGTGTGGTGTAAGAATTTAGAGGTTCTCGCCGATCCTACAAATTCGTTTATTCCTTTAGTCCATACTCTAACTTGCCACTTGGACCGATTTATCAGAGACCGGTCATCCCCAGGCCCTGGATCCCGGTTCTGAAATGGAATCATTCGAGGGCACGTCGGGGTCAGGCCGAAAGAGTGACCATCTCGCTTATCCGATTCCTCAGATCCTCGGGGAGGGCATTATTAGCCCCCTGGAGGATCACTTTAGGCATGCCACCAAAGACCTGATAGGCCCGGTTGAGAACTCGATCGTCCCAAATGGTGCTGATATCGTTTCTAGTTAGTTTTTCGGAGGCGAAAGTTGGCCCCCATCCACCCAATTTGCTGACTACCCAGTGATTGGCGATACTGACTATCAACTGACTGTTATGGGGATCTTTGAACCCATCCTTTTCTGATGGAGGGATGTTGCGCCTGTTTTGTAAGAGCCAAGCCAGCGATACCATATCGTGGGCTACCACCGACTCCGATGCGATGACCAGGCCGATCTCTGGCTGGAAGACGTGGCCTTTATCTGGACCAAAGGTGGTGAGTATCTTATCTGCTGCAGAAAGTACCAGCCGCTGCTTCTTGCGTAAGGTTTCGACGGTATTGCCCTCGGCCGTCTTCTCCTGGAAGGTGGACGCGTCTCGATGGTATTCCAGTCGCGTGTCGGTGCGCCAATAACCCACGGCGGCCTTTAGCCCCAGTGTGCTACCTGCCAACACATGACGACCGCAACGAGGCATAAGGACGATGTGCTCAACCTCCTTGAGTATATTAGGCATCATTAGGGCACGCTTCCAGTGGCGACCGGCTGGAGCATCTTCATAAAAGGCGTCCCATCCTGCTTCTTCAAAAAAATGGACCTCCCCACCAGCCGCCTGGACAGCCAGGGCCATGCCAGAAGCCTCCATCAAACGGCGGGAACTGCCGGTAAGTCCCTTGGGCGAGAGTTTCACGTGCTCGATACCGGACATGTCTCCTACAATCACCCGACGCACTCCCTTTTCCCTGAGGAGCTCCACCATAGCTCCGATGGCAATTGGGCTGGTTGTGGCCGGATAGGGATTGCCTGAATTAAGGGCCGGCTTGATGAATACAGAATCACCTTTGGACAGCCAGGAGAAATCGGTGGTTGCTTCGGCTACAGCTCGGACCGCCAACTTCATCACCTTCTCCGAAGCCCCTCGGCCCACCCCAGCCAGAAAGACTCGGGTTTGGCGGCCTGATGCAAGCGGCCCGCCCCCGCCTGAAGTCTGAGATGCTTCCACACTGCCTTTGCACGAATAAATAGCCATCGCTGATACCCCCGCTATCACTTTCAGAAATGTTCTCCGTTCCATAGACTTCCACCGCTCATAGAAAAAGGTTTGTTTCTTCATGTGGAAAATTTGAAATTCCTACCCCCAGGTGAATCAGCCATGGATTCCAAATTTTGATTACAAATATTGCTATCTTCTCCAGTAAGCTGAAAAGGATCTGTCTCAGAGCAGGTCTTTACTTAGGTCCGCACCGATAGTGGTACTATTGATCTGCAAACCGAATAGAGAGGCTGTCGTAACCCCGAGATCGGAGATACGTATGGCGCTTTCTTTTATCCCGGTCCTTCCTCCCGGCACGGAGATAGCGGCTACAATGGGAAGGGTGTCGATCGAACCGTGACCGCCATTGTAGATGCGCCAGGGGGGTGCCCACGTAGGGACCTTGGAGCCCACATTAGGAACTTGCCCGTTGTAGACCGGTATTTGCCAACCGTTTTTCCCTAAGATGATCAGGTCCGGCCATATCATGGATTTTTCACGGTCCACATCGATATAATAATTATGGTAGAGCTCTCCCGGCAGACATACCCCTTCGACACCGTTTTTCATATCTTGGCGGTCCAATACCCACCAAGGACATTCCGTTTGACCGGTCTGGGGGTTCAAAGTCCTATGGGCCTCAAGCAAGGCCCTGGCTTTGGGAATCGTCTCTTTATGATCGCGCCAATACAAGGCACCGTAACTGCTTACACTGAATGCATAAATATTTTTTTTCTCCACCAATCCGGCTTTTTCAAGGAGACCCATGACATCGGTAGAGGAGAAGTCTCGAGAATAAATATGATTCACCGAAGAATGATCGCTCAGTAGAATAATGCTGGTCCGGTCCATCAGTCCCTGCTTTTCCAAACCTTCCGTAAGACGGCCGAATTGGACGTCCACATCGCGGATTACATTCAAAGCCGCTTCTTTAAAAAGGAGCTTATTCCGGGTGCTGACCAATTGATATTCCGGTTTGTTCTGACATCCTTGTGGCGGTTCATAGGCCGGGGTTATGTTTATGAATTCGGAAGGGTCCCAAGCACTTCCGATGCAGTGTCCTCCATCATCGGACTGGGCGAGAAGGATATAGGCCATATCCGGATCTTCCCGTTTGAATATCTCTAGGGCTGAATCAACGATCCATCGATCATGGGGGAAATGGCCGCTTCTCTTTTCCATTATTCGGGTCAGGGAACCTCCCTGGCCCGTGTAGCGTCTGGTCATGATATCGCTCAGCCCTAAAGGACCGTCGAAGAAACCCAGGTGATCCGACACGGGCTTACAGGCTTTATCCGGGTCTGTTTTTGGGCGGGCGAAACTTTCCCTTTGCGGAGCTTCGAGGTACTCGGGATAATTCGTCCCAGTTACTATCAAACTGACCACCTGCCTGGTCTTATCACGAAGAAACATCTCCCCCACCCACTCCTTGCCTGTGATGAAAAGGGTCTTTGAATCGGGCCAGTGGCGTTTCCAAACATGGAAAAGGGTATCTACCGACCTGCCTCTATCATCCTTGGCAAAAGACATGTTGCTGTGTTGTATGACGGCCTTTCCGTCTGCATCCCAGCCGGTCGGTTGAGCCCAGACACCAATGATCCCCGTCTGTGCCGAAGATGTTCCGGCAAGGGTATTAAGGTGATTCATATCCGTAGCCGCCGGCAAAAAGGCTTTGGCCTTTTTATACCATATTGACTTTTTCAGAAAGGCCTGCATATTGGGCATAAGCCAATTTCCATCGCTTCCCGGCAGAAACCCTTTGGCATCGAGGTCAAGGTAATCGGGGTGAAGCCCATCGATAGCGACAAAAATAAGCTTTTTGCGATTACTTTTAGACTTTTTTACTACCGGGGGAAGAACCTTCGCCCCCTTACTTTTCTTTGGCCACAAGCCCAAAGCCAACAGGACCAGACCGCCGATAACCGCTGCCCCCCACTTCAGCAACGATCTTCTGCCGATAATTGAGACCTTTTTTATCAAACCTTCATGGTCAACGTCATTTAATTCAGTCATCTAACACCTCACATCTATCTGTTTTTGTATTCTTGAATCTTGTCATACATAAAAGAATAGTCCGGAGCCCCGTAAAAAACAAAAGGACAGCAGCGCATATCGGAACCAGGGCATCCTCTTTCCGGCGAAATCGTAAATTCATCACTCTCGTTTGAAGTTAAAAGCATGACGGGCGGGGAAAGACGAATAAAATTCTGTGACCTTTCATTTAACTTTTTTTGTATTTTCAGAGGTGCTACCGAAGAAGGTTTACCAATAATCTTTCGTAATTCCTCGATGTTTTTGATCCGTTCCATTTCACCTCTTTCCGAAGCAAAGAAGAGATTGCAACTCCAATGGGATTTATCGAGATTATTCAATAAGGATCCTCTCCTTGTCAAATTAACTCGATTCCATAAAATATTGTTTAAAACGATCTTTTCTGGAAAGATAGCATGAATTTCAAGCCTTTTTGATCAGAAGAGAACCTTAAATGGTTTAGCACTTAATAAAAAATATAGAAGCAGCTTAAAGAATAAGTTGGGCTCAAAAGGTATGAGTGCATTCAATTCAGAATGGTGGTCGCTGCAATTTTCCGATGACTGGAGTGCTGAACAGGACGAAACGTGCACATCCATGTTCTCGAAGTCTGGAGTCGGTGCGTTGCAGAGCAGCGCCGCACTGCCAGCGTTATACTCGATTTCAAACGTAAATCTTCAGATCATAGACAAAGCCCATCTTCACTCTTTGTAGGTGTTATTCGCATCCCCCTTTCTTGTGGACTCCTTCCTGAAGTCATCAAGTCAAGATTCCATATCGGAATACCAGATTTCAAACGATAATCCTTAAAAAGATAATTTTCACAACCTCATTTTAGGTATTGACAAAAAATACCCTCTTGATATTCATTAGACTGTATTTTTAATACCCTGATTCGATCCTCTTGATAAAGCCAAACCTTTCGTGGGGTGGGGACGGAAAATGGCGGATTTAGGGAAAAGATTGCCGAGCTGCCGAAGGATGAACCCTCGGTAAGTTCGGCTTTTTTGTTTTGGACCCCTAACATGGGAAAGGTATTTGAATTATCTTGAAATTTTCCCTTTTTACATTCTCCACTGGAAATGAAATAGAGAGAATGAAATACCAGAAGTCTTTAATAAGATGGACAGTCATTTAGAGGAGGAGGAAGATGAGTCATCAAGACGAAAAGCATGAGATTTTGGAACTGGCTCTGAACTTCGTAGGTTTGAACCATCCCTTTTCACGTCGTGAATTTCTCCTAATAAGCGGAGTAACCGTTGTTGGGATTTCCGCCTTGGGTGCTAAGGCTGGAAAGAAGATACCCCTAATTATCATGGACAAGGCCGAAGGGATTATAATCGCTGATCCTACGAAGTGCGTGGGATGTCGGCGATGTGAACTTGCTTGCACCGAGTTTAATGATGGGAAAGCATCGCCGACTATGGCAAGAATTAAAGTCAATCGGAATCTCAATTTTGGCCCGAAAGGTGTTTACACTGGGCAGCGGGGACAGGGGAACTGGGGAAATGGTTTGATAACTCAGGACTGTTGCAAGCAGTGTCCCCACCCTGTGCCTTGTGCCAATTCCTGTCCGAATGATGCCATTGTCGTTCAACCTCCAACGAATGCCAGAGTCGTAGATGCCAAGAAATGTATTGGCTGCAAGATGTGCCAGAAAGCTTGCCCATGGGAAATGATGTCTTTCGATTCAGACATGAATAAAGCAACCAAATGCTTCCTTTGCAACGGAACCCCCAAATGCGTAGAAGCTTGCCCCGCTGAAGCGTTGAATTATGTGGCATGGCGAGATGTGACCGATAAGGTTCCGCCACGAGTCATACCCACTGCTGTGATTCCAACGGAAAAGGTTGCAGCTTGTATCCAGTGTCATAAGAAGTGAGAAAGGAGATGAAGGAACATGGCTAAAATAGGAGGATGGGTTGGTAAAGTCCTTCGTGTTGATTTATCAACTGGCAGAATCTCAACAGAAAATACGATTGAAAAGTACAAGGATTATTTGGGGGGAACAGGGATAGGCTATAAGGTCATTTGGGATGAAGTCCCGATGGGAACCAAGCCCTTTGATCCGGCTAATAAAATCATCTTTACTGTTGGCCCTCTGGCCGGAACAGGGGCCCCATGCAATGGCCGGACAGCGGTAACTACGCTCTGGCCCACCTGTTGGCCAAAGCCTCTGGTGGCCAGCGGACATATGGGAGGATCTTTCGCCGCAGAGCTCAAATATGCGGGGTATGATGGTATTGTCATAGAGGGGAAGGCTGATCATCCAGTATGGCTTTCGATTATAGATGGGCAGGTACAGATTAAAGATGCCCGTCATCTGTGGGGACAGGGCATTCGACGCACAACAATTGAGATTGCACAGCAGTTAGGACCTGAGGCTTCAGTAGCAGCGATTGGCCAAGCTGGTGAAAATTTAGTTCCAATGTCAGTAGTGATGAACTCTTTTTCTCATTCTGCGGGTGGTGTTGGCGCTATTATGGGCTCTAAAAACCTAAAGGCCATTGGTGTCCACGGAACAGGTAGTGTATATATCGCAGGTAATAAGGAGGAGTGGGAAAAAATTATAAAGTTGCATCTTTCTCTTCTAGGAGCCAACAACCAGCATGTTGTACCCAATAAGCCCCAGCCGTGGGCTGAATACTACCATCCTGGCTCGAGATGGGTGGCTTCCAGTGGTCGAAAATGGGGAGCAGCTGATCCAGCGATCGATACCGGTGCCTGCGACCCTCATAACCTTCATCGGATTGCCTACCGGACCAACAGCGCTGCCTACTTCTTGGGTGCTGATGCTTGGCAATATACAGTAAGGGGCAATGGCTGTTCCAGTTGTCCTATTCGATGCCACACCATGCTGAAAGTCCCATCAGCGGCTTCGAAGTACGGCATTTCTGAGATAGGGCAAAACACTTGTATGGGTTTGCTCTTTGGTCGCGTCTTTTTTAAACCCCCTCCAGATGGGCCCCGAGGACAAGCTGCCATAGAGGCTTGTATGGTTGGAATGTCGCTTGCCGACGATCTCGGCATCTGGTGCAATTACGGTCAATTGCAGCGCGACTTCGTTAGACTCTACTATAATGGCACGATTAAGAGCAAATTGGATGAAAAGGAGTTCAAGAGCTATTCGTGGGATAAATATGAAAAAGACGATCCTTCTTTCCTCTTTGAACTTCTTCCTAGGATAGCCTCCAAAGAAGGTGAATTGGGTACTGCTCTGGGACTTGGGACAGGTTATATGTTAGAGCGGTGGGGAATTCCTGAAGAGGAATGGACAAAAGATTACAGACTATGGTACTGGAAAATGGGCCACCCCAAGCACCACGCCAATGAGGATGCTGGCCAGTGTGGCGTGATCATTAATACCCAATACAACCGCGATGCACAGTGCCACTCCCACCCCAACTTCACCCGCAATGGATTGCCAATCGATGTTCAGAAGCGTTTAGCTGCCGAGATTTGGGGTTCGCCAGATGCTGTCGATGCTGTCAGTGCGTACACGCCTATGAATATCTACAAGGCCAAAATGGCTAAATGGTCACTCCTCCGAAAAGAACTTCACGATTCATTATCTCTTTGCAATTGGATGGGACCGTGGGTGGCCTCACCTCTAAAAGAACGCGGTTACAGAGGGGATGATTCTATTGAATCGTTACTCTACAGCCTAGCCACAGGTGACAAAAAGAGCCGTCAGGAGCTGGATCAGGTCGCAGAGAGAATCTTCCTGCTTCATCGGGCTCTCACCATCCGCGACATGGGAACAAAGGAGATGCGCACCCGGCACGATACTATCCCTGAATGGGTTTTTAAGGATCCATCAGGCAAAGCCCTTTATACCAAAGGAACCATCCATATGGATAAGGAGGACATGAACATGGCTATGGATATGTACTACGAAGAGATGGCCTGGGATAAAAAAACAGGGATCCCTACTGTTACAACATACCAGAAGTTGGGATTGGGAAAAGTAGCAGATGAACTAAGCAAGAAAGGCCTTCTGCCTTAGGAAAGAAAATGGAGCAACAGGAAACAATCTGTTTGGCGATAGTAAGGATCATCCGGGAGAGGAGTGAAACAGGACAGCTCGCTCAACCCAAGGAGATCTTGGCGGAACTAATCGGGCAAGGTCTTCTTAAATCAGAGGCTGGTGATGAGAGGTATCATTTTGAGACCGTCCTCAAAGAGGTGGTTGAGAAAAATGAGGACATCAAGGAAATTTCTGGTAGCGATGGAATCCCCTGCTATTATTCTGCGCTGAGCCTAAGTGAAACATACGCAAGAATTCTAATTCAGAAGAAAGAAAATCCTCTCTCACTCATGGCGGAAATCGTTCGAGAGAATTCTTCAATCTATCCACGCCCTGTTCCTCTTGATATTTTCAAGGAATCGCCCTTTGATTTCACACAGGGTGAACTTCTCGTCTGCCTAAAAAAAATGGCTGAGCAGAGAGAGTATCAAGACATCGCTCAGGCAATTACTTCCATTGGCACAATATTTCTTTACTCCACCCAGCACCTTGAACCAGATTACGCATCTTCACTCGCTGAATGGCTAGACGTAGGACAGGTCAACAATCCTTAATAGAAAATGGCTAGATATTGCTTTTTATTTATGCATATTTCAACTCGTAATCATTAACTTCCAGAGCGGCCTTGGAGCGAACATTTGTAGGTGTAGTCCTCAAAAAAAGAAAATCAATATTCAATTGTCAAAGAGCAAGGCAGGGCCAAATGGCTCTGCCTTTTTTAACGCTTCCTCCTTGTAAATTCCTATTTCCTAATTCAAGAAAAAGGTTTATATTACAATCGCAAAGTAGCAATGGGGATAAGAAACCGTCACCGCGAGGAGGACAATATGACCAAAGGCAAGAGGCATATAACAACAACCAGAGTGGTCTTTGCCATATTTTGGGTTGGGGTCATAATTGCAGGCTCCATAATTGGATACACGCATTACCGAGCAAACCGCTGGGTAATTGTTAAAGAGAGCCCAGACGCCTGGGTTGAAATCAATGACGAGTTGGCTCAACCGAACTCTGCTCCTTGCCCAGAAATGAAGCTGAAGCATGGCGGAGTAAAGTTTCTTAGAAGCACCACTGACAAGGGACAGGTGCTATTGGGCTACAAGTTGACTGTCGGGTCAGAGATGGGCAAGCAAGAAAAAGACCCCAAAAAGTATGCCCCATTTACATATCAGACTCGCTTTAGTTTTACCCTGCTTGATAAAGACGGATTTCCTCTGCAGGTCATTGAAGGGCCGACGGGCTATGAGATATTTGAGATTTCAAAAACGCGCACTTATCAAAGTGTGTGCCCAAACCCAATAGAGACCAATATAGCGAAACATTCGCAAGAGGTCTATGTCACCTATATTCTCTCAGCGACGGGGCCGCGCCCGCGATAGATTGTATTTATTGCCCAACCGCGCCTCACACTTTGTGTAGTCCTAAAAGAAATAAATCAATATTCAGTTGTCAAAGAGCGAGGGCAGGGCCAGAGATAGGCCTGCCTTTTTATGCACATTTGCACCAGTAATCGTTAACCTTCGGAGTAGCATTAGGGTGAAGACTTGTAGGTGAAGTCCTCATCCCCTTTTTTGAAGATAACTTCCTGAAATCATCAAAGCAGGAATCCAGATCGTTATACCAGATTTCAAACAATAATCCTCAAAAAGATAATTTTCACGATCTTGTTTTTCTATTGACAAAAGACCGACCTTGTGGTTGAGTTTTGCATACAGGAGGAGGCGGCGGTGCATGGAGAAAGTTGTGAAGTGGAGTTTCTTGTTCAGGATGCTCACTCCAATTAGAATACTCACAAAGTTGCCTGCCTCAGAAAGGAGGTCATTATGGCAACAGGCATTTATGAAAAATTGGCTAAACATCTAGACAACCTGCCAGCGGGTTTCCCACGGACTCAGAGCGGTGTGGAAATGCGAATTCTACGAAGGATCTTCACCCCTGAGGATGCTGAATTTGCGATGCACTTGACACTCATCCCTGAGGAGCCTCGGGTGATTGCTCGCCGTGCTAAGATTCCGGTCAAGGAGGCTGCTCGGCGATTGGAGGAAATGGAGAAGAAGGGCCTTATCCTGTGTATCCTTCAGGAGAACAAGCCCCCTTTATACATGGCTGAGCAATTTGTTGTGGGCTTCTGGGAAGGACAAGTTAATAAGTTAGACCCAGACCTTGTTCAAAATGTTGAGGAGTACCGGGACGCTTTTAGGGGGCAAGCCTTGGGGCGGAGGATACCCCAATTGCGCACGATCCCTGTGAACAAGAGCGTAAGCATGGAGAACGTTGTTATGCCCTACGAGAGGGCTGAGGAGTTGGTGCATACCCAGAAGTCCTTTGCTGTCTCCAATTGCATCTGTAGGCAAGGGATGCGTATAATTGGCAAGGGTTGCGACAAACCTGAGGAGAGTTGCCTGCAATTTGGCATGGCTGCAGACTCAGTAGTGCGCAACGGCCGAGGCCGGGCTATCAGCATGGAGGAAGCTCTGGCGATCCTGCAGCGAGCCGAGGAGGTTGGGCTGGTGCTCCAGCCGAACAACGCCAAGGACCCCCTCTTCATTTGCACATGCTGTGGCTGTTGCTGTGGCGTGCTTAAAAGTCTTAAGGGCTACCCTGAACCGGCGAGCATGGTAGCTAGCCCTTTTCGGGCGAGCCTAAATACCGAGACATGCAAGGGATGTGGCCTTTGTACAAAGCGTTGTCAGATGGAAGCTCTTCATCTGGACAACAAGAAGTCGGTCCTGGATGTGAACCGGTGCATCGGCTGCGGGTTGTGTGTCAGCACCTGTCCCACTCACTCTCTTTCCCTTGTGCGCAAGCCGAAGGAAAAGCAGCCCTACGTTCCTAAAGACATTATTGCGACCAATATCAAGTTAGGGAAGGCTCGGGGAAAATTAGGCATAAGCAAACTGATCGGTATGCAGGTCAGGTCGAAGCTGGACCGGCTGTTAGCATCTAAATAAATAAGGAACAGTATCCGTAATATACGCTGTCACTCAATTGAATATTAGCCTTACGGGGTAGAAGAAGAGGGTTCACTGACTGAGGATGAGAAGCGCCTGAGGTTCACCATAGGGTTATTCTTTCTTTCAATCAGAAATCAATAGAGTTCATGGTTAACCATCTTAACCCTTTGTAGGTGAAGTCCTCATCCCCTTTTCTGAAGATAACTTCCTGAAATCTTCAAGGCGAGAATCCAGATCGATATACCAGGTTTCAAGTGATAATCCTTAAAAGATAATTTTCACAAGACTGTTTTTCGTTTGACAGACGCAAAATTTTATGATATCCGAAACCTTGGATGGAGTTGTCTCCGTTAGTTCCTGCAAAAATAACCTAACAAGTTAACCTCTAACCTCCTGGAGTGCAGTATGATATGGAGTCTCCGGAAGATGCCGATATGAAGGCTCCAGGGGATTCAGACTTTCCCTTTGGAGCTTTTCATCTCTGCCATTGGGGTGGATTGCGTCGTATTCAAGCGGCGACGTGAAGTGCCAAGAGGTGTTGAACCACAAACCAGACGGAGGCAAGGAAGTGAAAAAAATCGGAAATGAAACCGGGAAAGATTTGGGCCGGCTGTTCAGTTGTATGCATTTTGATTGGAATTTTCTTGACCTTTGCAGTGATGGATGGTGCTACTTTATTGGCAGCCGCCGATAAAAAATTTTTAGGGGATCGCCATATCGATAAAGGGATTGACTGCGACGGCTGCCACAATGAGAGCCCTCCGAAGGCGTTGGTTCCAACGAAAGCGTGTCTCAAATGTCATGGTACCTACGATGACCTGGCAGAAAGAACCAAGAAAGTGGATCCCAATCCGCATGCTTCCCACAGGGGGGACCTTCCCTGCGAGACATGCCATCATGCTCACAAGGAATCGGTCAACCGGTGCGGCGCATGCCATGATTTCGATTTCAAGGTTCCCTGATGAGGTGACCTATTCACTTTACAAGAAAGGAGGAGGTGGCAATGTCTGAAAAAGAAAACGGCAGATTGAGCAGGCGTAATTTCCTTAGAGGTGCGGCCGTAGTAGGGGGCACTTTGCTTCTGGGAAGTACAGTGGCCAATGAAGCAAAGGCAATCCCCCTCACCCCGATTCCCAAGAAATGGACCCGAGAGACAGGCATGCTCATTGTCGGAGCCGGGGGCGCCGGGCTGATGGCCGCCATTGAAGCACATGATCAGGGAGCCAAGGTCCTGATCGTGGAGATGCAGGAATCTTCCTACACGAGTGAATCCGCCGTGTGCGGCGGCATCGCCGGGATTCCGAGGAACCAGCTGCAGCTGGCCGAGGGGATCACCGACGATTCTCCAGACCTGCTCTACCAGGATATAATGAAGGTCGGCAGGCACTCCAACCGGGAAGCCTTGCTTCACTTGTACACGGACAACGTCACCGAGGCCTATCAGCGGTGGACGGAACATGGAGCCAAGCCGATCGGGCATCTCTATGTCGGTGGCCATAGCAAGAAGCGGGTTCTGCAGTATGTGAACCGAAAATTCATGGACGCCCTGTATGGCCAAGTGAAGAAAAGAAATATCCCCGTCCTTTTCAACACCAGAGCCCAGCACTTGATTATCGATTCGAAGACGGGCAGGGTGCTGGGGATTGAAGCCTGGCAGGACGTGAAGCCTCCCTTCTTTCAATATGAAGATGGAAAAAAGATCTATATCAAGGGGAAAGTGACGGTCCTCTGCACCGGCGGTATGTGTGGAAACCCAGACATGCTGAACCGATATGTTCCCCGTGTGGGAAAAATCGCCCTGGCCGCTTGGGCCACGGCCGGTGAACCGGGAATTCTGAACTTTCCGCCGGGGACAGGTCCGGCCAGGCCGATCGGACGGGGTGACGGCTACATCATGGGGATGGAGATCGGCGCTGATACCACCCATATGTATTCCATAACGACCTACACGGGAATCCCCCATCCGGAAGATCCGAAATATTCGAACTGGTTCTCCCGCCCTCCGTTCCCCAGTTATCCGCAAGGCGCCTTTGCCGTGAACAAGGAAGGCAAGCGGTTCATCGAAGACGCCACGGCCGCCCCCTGCGATGTGGGAGAAGCCATGCTCAATCAGCCGGAGGAGACGCTCTTTAAGATCTGCGACGGCCCCATGTGGAAAAAGTTCAAGCCCTATGAAGCCCAGCAGAAATTGATTGACGGCGGCAAGGCCTACATCTGGTTCGGGGAGACCATCGAGGAGCTTGCCGAGAAGGCAAAGATCAACCCGGCCGGACTTCGCAAGACCATCGAGGACTACAACCGCTATGTAGAGCAGGGCTCGGATCCCGAATTCGGCAGGCCCAAGCAGTTCCTCGTCAAGAAGATCGAGACGCCGCCCTTTGTGGCCCACCAGAACTGGCTGGCGCCCCTGCACAACAGCGGAGGACTGGTGGCCAATACGCAACTGCAAATCCTTGACGTGCGCGGCAGAGTCATCCCGGGCCTTTACGGCGCGGGAGAGATCATCGGCGGGGATTCGGGAGAAGTTTACCTGACCACTACCCACTGGCCCTGTGCCATGACCTATGGCTATCTGGTGGGAAAGAAATTTGCCATCAAAGAAGCCCTGGGCAAGTAAAATGAAGGCACGATGAACAGGACTGAACCTTCGCTTCGTCATCCGGGGGGATCTCGAGTGAAATCAAGGCTTGCTTAGAACAGGCACTCGCTTAAAAAAGTTCTCCCGCCGGAAGCCCTTATCCGCAATCAAATTTGCACAGGGGCTTCCGGCATCTGTCAACCCGTCCCCAATTGGATTTATTTATTTTCTTTTTTGTGCTGGATCTTTCCTTTTAACTTCCAAATCCAATCCTTTAAACTATCGATGACGGTTTTCCTTCAGTCAAAAAATGAATCTTCCCGTTTTTGTTTATTTCTTTCGGTAATCATCAACTCCGAAATCAAGCTACCGCTGAGGATTTGTAGGTGTACTCGTTAGGCTGAGGAGTCAATTCACAATCTCTTTCAGATTAAGTTTCGTTCAGGACAACTTAAGTGGAAACGAGCAGACCTTAAACTTTATGCCTGCCCGTTTCCTTCTCAACCTCCATAAGCGGAATTAGATTATTTTATCACGTTTTTTTCCTTCGCTTTCGCCCTAATCGTCTCCCACGCTTTCTTTGCCGCCATCACTCTCTTTGGATCTTTCACTTTCCTTGCCTCAGCCTTTCTTACTTGTTTCTTTCCGTTCTTTTTCATCTTGTCCTCCTTTTAAATGGGATGGCCTTAAAGAGATTAAGACCTATGAAGCCTTTGCCCAGACGATAAAAATAGCGTGACATAACTCTAATGTCTGATCTGATGAGGGAATTATTATGATAATCAACAGGATCATCTCTCGTCTCGTTTATTAACCATTACCTTTGTAAACACCCAATTCTTCGTTCCAGCATGCCTTATTTTAGGGGTTTTTAGGCCCCGGATTTTTGAGACTTTTGTAAACAGTGGCCGGACAAGCCTTTACCTGCTTAGCGATCTGTCTAAATGACAAACCTCTCTTCCTCATTTTTTGAAGTTCCTTTACGTCTAAATCCAATCTTTTGGGCCTCCCCAATATCTGCCCATTATCCTTTGCTCTTTTGAGACCGGCCCGGACACGCTCCAAGAGGATGTTACGTTCCAATTCGGCTATCGCTGAGACGATGGTAAACATCGCCTTACCCAAAGGTGAACTCGTGTCAATGTTTTCCTGATAAGAGATAAACTCAATTCCAAGATGACGAAACTCTTCAAGGGCAGTGATGAGGTGTTTTGTTGATCTGGCGAACCTGTCAAACCTCCACACCAACACGACATCAAATTTCTTCTTCTTTGCATCATCCATCAATTCATCTAAGCCTGGCCTTTTATCTTTCGTTCCTGAGATTCCTTGATCACAATACCCCTTGTAGACTTCAAATCCACGTTGATCGCAGTAACGTTTCAAGTCTGAGGTTTGCATCTCGACTGACTGATCCTGGGTGGAGACTCGTGCATACAAC
>Ga0208563_1000536_pt1 | contig 32877 bp, 41 predicted proteins | sample June2015DPH_17_1_2_FD_184717 | JGI IMG/M metagenome (GOLD analysis project Ga0208563, IMG submission 184717) | Peatland microbial communities from SPRUCE experiment site at the Marcell Experimental Forest, Minnesota, USA - June2015DPH_17_150... | ecosystem: Environmental > Terrestrial > Soil >... | reverse complement strand
AAGATGGGGCGCAGGGTTCGGACAAGGACTTGAAGACAGGATTGAAGGTGAGAGTGCAAGGCGACTTCAGCAAGAGCGGCGAGATTCTTGCTGACAAGATTCAGGTGCGCTAGAGGCGCATAGCGCCTGGGTAGCACAGAGCTATCGAGGGCGGCAAGAATGAACACCCCAATCCCACCCAAGTGCCTCAGGCTCTGCTTCCATTCCTCTTTTGTCCAGTTCCTGAGTTAGCGATAGCAAGGCGACGTGTCTCATGATGGAAGGAGATGTCTCAAGTAACCTCGACATCGCCTCTGTACTCCTCGATAATTCTGGAATGAAGCGGCCATTGCTGTTGGGCGTCACAGTCCTGGTCGCCCTGGCGACGCTGACTCAAACTGCTCCGGCTTGCGGCGACCCTCCCGCTCACGCGGTCGCCGGCCCAAAGGCGCAACTTGCTATTGGGGGCCGGGAAGGCAGTATCCAGATTGGAGAAGCGAGCTTTGCCAGCCTCATCCTTCCAAAGGACTCACAACTAGCCATTGGTACCCTGAGCCGAGCCAGCTGCACGTCTTTGAAATTTACGGTCGAACCATCGAGTGGCTGGCACGATCCTTGGGCCAACTGGTATTACTCCGGAATTCCTCAACATGCGACCGGCAGGGACGGCCCACGTACCTGCGGAGTTGTAGGATACCTCCCAGGCGCCGAAATTCCTCCACCGCAGATTAACTTCACACTGAACGACTGGATCGAGTTCGACCGTCCCGGAAAATACAAAATCTCAGTCACCTACCGCACGGAGTTCAGAAAGCCTCAGGACGTTCTCGACGATCCTTACGACGATCGGAAGTCAGCCGTCAACATTACGCTTACAACAGATCCGGTCGAAGTCGACGTGTTGCCTGAAGTAGCGAATGTTGCGAACCTCGCATCAGACGCGCTCATCCTTCTGCAAAGCCACTTTCGCGACGACGATCCCTGGTCATTCAGTCCTGACTCCACGCCTTTCCCGGAGTGGACCCAGTATTCCCACTCAGAGGCGGTTATCCCATTGCTCACGCAGTTCTACGAACAGAACTCCAACGTAGCTAGACGAGGCCTGATCGCCTCGCCGCACCGCAAGCTTGTAGTTCGAGCGATGGAGAAGGAACTAGTGGATCCACGACATTCCGTGGACTTCAACTTTCCAGCGGAGCTAGCCTTCATTGCGGCTGAAGTTCAGCGTCCGGAACTATTCGGCGCTGGCGACAAGGCTTGGTGGAGCCCTGAGTGGGAACAGGCGTCAAAGAGAAGAAATGAGGTTTTCCTTCAGTTACTGGCTGAATACACTCGAAAACTACTGTCGGCGTTACCTCAGAAGCACGCGGCCGCGCAGAGAGACAGCCTTAGTGCCGCGTTGATGATTTTGGCGCGTTGGGACCTTCCCGGAAAGGCTCAACTCCGAATGCAGGCGACGGACGAAGCGGCCCGTCTAATGCCCAGGATGAAAGAAGCACCGAACCTCTGGGAGGAAGAATGGAAGGTCCTTGCCTCGCCTGCTCTCCTCCCATACTTGCGCAAGACTGAAGGTTCCCAGCAGATGCGCTGGCTCTACATGTTGGCCCCACAAGAAGCAAGACAATCAATGATTCATTCGGCAGCGCGTGGTGATTGGGCAACGGCGGCTGGGTGGGCCGCTGTTATGCCAGAAAACGAAAAACCCTCGGCGGTAGTTGATTCTCATCTCGCCAGGGCCCTTCGCCAAGAGCCCGACGTCGAAACGGAGGATAACCTAGATCAGGTTCTGCTTAGGCTGGGCGGGGCGAACCTGATTGCCCCAGTGCGCCAGATACTCGCTTCAGAGTCTTGTGTGGGGAGCCCTGCGCTCTGGGCTTTCTCGCTCAAGCAACAGGGACGACCTGCCGAAGAGAGACTGGTCCAGCGCTACCATCAAGACGGTGCTGACCCAATTTGCAATGCCGATCTGGCCCTTCAGCAGATTTGGCTCAACCATTCTGTGCGACGTTGGTCGCCTCAAATCGAGGCTATCGTTGTCTCGCAACTCGACAAGAGTGACTCCATCGCCACGAATGCTGCGCATTTGCTGGAGCGATTTGGTTCCAAGGATTCAGAACCGGCGCTCTGGACAAAATTGGAGAGATGGCATCGATCGCCTCCATTCCGTATGCGTGACTCGACGCAATCCATCTCACCTGAAAAAGACCTGGAAGCAGCGTTGTTATCTGCGCTTTTGAATGGGCGGAGCTGGCTGCCCGAGCCGCAGCGAATCGATCGTCTGCGCCAATTGTGCGTCTATCGATGCGACAGCTTGAAATGGGCGCGCACGACCGAGCAAATACAACAGTTTCCGGTATGGGTGCTGAACGAGGGAGATCCTCATTTCGGAGAACTCACCAATTCCTTTGACGATTTTAAAGGGTGGATTCAACGGTTTCCTGCAGGCACGAGCTTTGAAATTAATGCGGTTCCGGGGAATGCACCGCTGACCGAAGCCGAGGTGAACGCCCGATATTCCGATCTCGGCGCGTTGATGGGTAAGCTCAAGCTGAAGATCGTAAACGTCTTGCCATACGACGAATACGGACGTTGCAGGGACTCGCGCTCTGATGGGAAGAAGTGATCGATCTGAGAATGGGAACTTTGGACTCCCTCTGATTGTCTACTAAAGAAGGATGCTATCGATGACGCGAGCATTTGTCTCCCCTCGCTTTCGATCCGCTTCATGCATCGTCTTTCTGTGGTGCTTCGCCGTCGTCGTCACCTCAGCCATCGCATTACGGGTTGAGGCTGCAATCTACGCGAGCCGCATTGTCTCTGTCGTGACCGCACTCTCCACTTTGCGCCTTGGGGAAACCTCCAAGGCCGAGATACTGCGGCGGATACCAACCTTACAACCCTCCAATGCGGGGCCATACGGCGCGCTTCGCTGCGACGCCGACGAGTGTTTCTCAGGCCTCGTCGGAAATGGCCTGCCGGCCAGGATATTGCTGGGAACTAGAAACAGCACTCTTGCGTCGCTCTTGCGTTGGTGGGGATTCCGTTTCGAGGGCCTTGACGTCGGGGTCAAATTCACATCCGGAAAGGTTTCGTATTTTGCCTATCGCTTGATGGTGTCGGCACCCGGTGTGATCCAAGGAGTTCCCCCGCCACCACGGGATGGGGAAGCTGGCGCCGTAGTGATTGGGCTCTCGTCTCTCAGGATCATCGATAGCGGGGAGCCGAACTCGACGGAAAAACGGCATCTGCCGTACCGCGTGCTCCCTGCCCGAAGTGCTCCGTCACAGGGCGTGAGCATTGCTCTTACCCCCGATGCCCCTGAAGAAGTCGTGCACCGTGCTTTCGACCTGCGGCTGCACTGCATCTGGAGTTTCGGGGGGTGTCGTCGTTGGAATCAACTTCTGCCGGCGGTGCAACCACTTCTTCGCCGGTGATTGCCGCCAAATCAGTTTTCAAACATAGACTCGTCACTGAGTCTTCCCCAAGTCTGATTACCGAAGAGAGTGGCCGGCGTGCCCGCCACCGGTGTCCAATTAGTGTGTGGGACTGCTCTCATCACGCCGACTGGGCCTCGGATTGAAGGTCGCAGCGTTCTCGCTTCTGCTGTGCGTTGGTGTTGGGCTCGGCTGGATGCTATGGCGGCAATTGCCCCTTCACAAAATCACGGATCAGGAACTGCTTCGGGAAGCGGTTGCGGAGTGGAAGAAAGCCGGAGAACCCGGCTATGGGCCCAACTCTCAGATCTTCGAACAGCAGGCAGCACAGGGGTACTACGAGGATGCAGCAGCCACAGGCCGTCTGTTCAAACCTGCTGAGGATGTCCAGTGGTCAATCGTCGAATTGGTGAAGATTCGTACCGAAAACGGAGACATTCAAGGTGCAAAAGAGTCTATTCAGAGCGTTGCCGGGTCGGACTTGCAAAGGAAGGCTGCTAAGGTCATCGCTCTAATCCAAGCTCAGAACGGGGATCTATCGGGTGCGCTTAAAACGATCGCTCCCTTCGGCGAGTGTGATGAGGTTTTCTTGGCGTATGGAGGTCACCAAATTGAGATGGGGGATTTTGAGGGAGCGCTTGATACCGCTGGGCGTACTAAGTCGGGCTATCAACTCTTCTACGACATCGGCGATGCTCTGCGCACTCGCGGCGAGCAAAGCCGTGCTCGTAAACTCGCCGCTCACATGAAAGACCGGAAGTTCGCAGCTCTCTTCCTGGAGTGTGCACGATTCACTCTTTGGCCCCATCCGGAAGAGGTCAGAGTCATTCAAGCGACACCGTGTGACGACGCGTACTTCGACGCGACACGGGGGAAGTTCGCTGAGGCCGACGAGGTGCTTCGGAAAAACGGTTGTTCGAACGTCTCCTTCGTAGCGGTCCACCAATACGAAGTGGATCCTTCAGGAGCGGAACGTCTGCTGCGTGACAAATCGGATTCTCAAGACCTGGTTTTCGGACTGGGCCAGTTCGCCGCGGTAGCTGCGAGGAAAGGAAATATCGCCGAAGCTCTTCGTCTCCTCAACGATCTTCAAAGTGTGAATCTTGGCGAGAAGAATAAAGGACTCGCTGAAGCAAGGGGCACTGATGCAATTCACCAGATTGCTCGCGCATGGACCATCAAGTCTGGCCCTAGAGCAGTGCTCAAGTGGGCCCGTTCCAGACCGACAACTGAAGAGCGAACCTGGGCGTTGATAGGTATGGCGGAAGCACTTGGGCACGCAACGGCGCGGAGGCATTGTCTGTGATATACAAGAAAATCTTTCTCGCGAGTGCACTTCTTCTGATCTCCGGGCTGGCCTGCGCGCAAAATGACGCAGGATCGCAAGGTACTCCCAAGAAAGACAGCTGCCCAACCTGTCTGGTTAAGGGTTTTGTAGGCCAGTTGCTGGATTTTTTGGGCCAGGCCCGCCAACGAGAGCTGACACTGGAGGCCCGCCTTGCTTTGCCGCAAGAAAAATCCAGACCGCTGCTGGGTTCAGACACTTGACGCGCGCCCACGCGAGGACGGCTACGGGAGCGAATAATCGAAGGTCCAGGTGTGTTTACCCTGAGCGTCGATATGGATGATGAGCGAGCCAGTGAGTCCGGTCAGTTCTCCAGTGCCGGAATTGGGTACAACCATCACGCTCAGCTCTCCCGCAGAGGGGGCGTCGCCTTTCATCATGGTGGCGCGGTGCGAGAAGGTGAAGCTGCCCTGTCGGCCGTTAAGCTTGCCTGTCATGCGCTCAATAGCAACGTAGGCCATGGAGCCGGTGCTCGCGGTCGAGCCGGTGATCATTTCTCCATGGCTGACGCCTTCGAAGTCACCGTGCCAAGTCTTGTCGGATGTGACCCGAGTAATGTCGTTCGCCTTCTCGAAGTCGGTTGGTTCGACGGGAGTCATCTTGATGTCGAAAGAACCTTTGGCATGGACCACGTGCATCTCCTTCTGGGCTGCGACACTCAGCGCGAGACTCATCACCGCCGCTGCCACTGCGAATCTCACTCTCATATCGCCCCGAAATGCACTTACAGAACTCTTGATCCGAGCTCGATCGTATCCTTTGCGGCCGCACGACCCGCAGCGTCTACCAACATTGCACAACCAAACGACACTGGACCGGAATTTCCTTTTTGACTTCGAAAACTGCAAAGATTGTACACCGAGGTTTACACGCAGAGCATTGTCAACCGTTTACTTCCCATGACGCATACGATCGTCCGCGAGCCGTCTTGCGAGTGGCCGTCCGACGTTGGCTCATGCCACGCGCATTACTCCCGGTTGGCCGACAACCCAGGAGTAATAGTCGCGATGGTCCTGCCTAGCGGTTCGAGACCTCAGCGATCGCTGCAGACTGATTGCCGCGGACCTCGGCCTTTACCGCAAACAGCACAAGGTAGAAGCCAGTTATGACATCAGCCAGAGCCATTGGCGGAAAACAGATGTATTGGAATAACGCGCGCTGTTCCGGGAATACCAAACTGCCAAAATAGAGGATTGTCCAGATCACGGTGGCAGCAAGACCTAGACATGAGAGCACTCTCGGGATATAGCTCGATTTGAAAAACAGATAAAAGAAGAGCAGCAAGCCTATGCCGAACGATATGCCCCCTATGTTCTCGGTTGTGCCCGCAATACCGCGCATCAGGTCCGCCAATGCTTCGGCGGTGATCGTCCCGACTCCGCCGGGTTGTGCAGAGACGGAAAGATGCAGCCTAACGAAGCCGCACATCCGTACCACCAGTCCCAGAAATGAATCTCCCAAGCAGAAAATCATCCCGAGTTGAGCCAGCAAACGGTTGACGCGCTTCAGCGTTGCGTACAATGCGAACGCCAGCACAACGCTACCCAAAGTCACAATCAGCACAGTGGAGAGGGCTGCTCGGTATAAACGTTCCGACGCTGCGATCCTCTTGGCAGTTTCTGCGAAGGTTCCGCTCCCCGCGATGTGGGAGAGAACGAAGCCGCTACCGAGAGCAAAAATGATTTCTCCGAGGAACAGAAACCCCGCAAGTCTCGCGTATCTTCGTTGTGTGTTATCGGCTTCAGCATTTTCAATTTCGGATCGCATTCGATCCTCCGCTTTGTAACGCGCTGTCGGCCCGGCGGCTACTACGTCTTCCATCCTGTTCAAGGATTGAGGTTCAGCCCCATGGTACGTTAATGCGCACAAAAAGGTTCAAGTTGTGTGCCAACCGTTTGGCGAGTTCAGTCAGTGGGGGCCGGAACAATGGGGCGCTTACCTGTCCTTCTCCTTTGGCCGCGCATCTGGGCCCTGCCGCTTCGATTGCGACAAGCAAAATCGGCGCATCGGCGCCCTCGTGGCCATGGCGATGCAGTCCCGCGCAAACATTCCTGCAGCGCGTGCTCGCAAAGCCACTGAGGCTAAAGCGGTAATGGGGGAGTTGTTGTAGCGCTGCTTCTGACCTACCCAATAGTGGTATCTGCTCGTGCCTCCCGCGGTGGTATCCCCTTTCATCCCCAGCAGTGGTAGCGAAAAAACCTCTTATCGCGTGATGTGCGCTCTGCGGTGAAACCTGCATAGTACCGACATGCAAGCGAGAGAGTTGCACAGCCGAGACGGAATTGAGTCGAGCAGCGTAGCAACAGAGATTTGATAAGCAAGAGACGAAATTTAAACCATAAGGAGTTGAAATGAAAAACACAGTGTGCCTTGCTCTCATAGTTCTCGCGGTACTTCCGGCCGTGGCGCAAAAACCGGCGAGTGCAAACTGCTCGACAAACGGAGATGCCGTAGCGGCCCTGGGCGAGGACTATGCCGCTCGCGTCGATGGGTTGCTTCGGGAAGTTCATGCCAGCTTGCAGAAAATTTCCGAACGAATGGAAACGGGAGAACTTACGCCCGAACAAGCGCGGGAATTGAAACTCGCGGCGACGCGGGACATGATCTCGCGCCTGGACACAATCTCGGCGGTTTACGATGCGCGGCTTGACTCGAAGAACAAGATTTGCACCGACACAGAGTCGGGCGCGGGAAATGCCTCGGCGGCGAGTAGCGCCGGGCATGCCGGGACTGGCACGGTCAGCGTCGAGGAACTCAAGCGCGAGATGGCCGGTACGGCTGCAGTGCCGAGCGCTGAGGGGCTGCTCGATGAATGTGATTGATCATGTGCTCTCGCGGTTGAAAGTTGCCGGCTCCAATTGGCTTTGGCTGGCGGCTTGCGATAGCTGAAGATGGAGCGAAAACTACTGTGCCCAAGGAACTCAAGATGATTCTCCACTTTTCGAAGAAGGCTCTGAATAAACGAGCCGTCCGCCGCTACAGCCTCATGCTCATTATCAAAGTCGTGATCAACGCGTTCAGCATTCAGGCGTGTGCGCAGACGATTGCCACCCCGGGATGGCCTGTTCTTGAAGCAGGTCTCAGTCAGAAGAGCGCTACGCAGCGGCTGGCTGCGGTTCGGGTCCTGGGGCTGATACCCGACGATCCTCATTGCTCAAGAGCGCGTTACTCCCCGCGGCGATTGTCTGATTCGAATCCTCTTACGCATCTCCCCTCTAATGTAACCTCATTAGTCATTTTGAGGTCACCACTCAGGAACAGTAAATCGAGATTCAAGAGTCCCGCAAAATGGAGTTCAGCACTTCTGCATCCACCACTTGCCGTACTCCGAAACGATGATGCCCAGCAATAGTTAGGTCTTTGGGGATTTTTGAGCCAGCGCCGGGGAATCCCTGAGAATGGCGACAGTATCTTGCTTTGATCGGTGTACTCGCGGGATAGCCAAAGGGTACGTAGGCCCGCGTCATTGACCTGGCTCAGGCAGAATCTTTCAATACGACTCCGCGCGCCACTCAACTGCTAATTAAAGCGATCCAGACGGTCATGTCAGGCGAGTACTGGGTGGGACGGGAGAGTGTTTCAAACATGATGCAATATTTGCGGACGCTGGTGCAGTCGTCCCGTGACGAAGCGCAGCAGAAGACATTTCGGCTGACCCCGCGCGAGTTGGACATCGTGTCCGCGGTCGTCGCCGCATATTCAAACAAAGAGATTGCGGAGTGTCTCAAGATCACCGAAGACACGGTGAAACACCATCTGAGCAACATCTTCGACAAGCTGGGGGTTTCGACCCGACTGGAGCTGGCGCTGTTTGCCGTGAACCATTCACTTCCCTTGAGAAAGATTGGAGAGGAATAAAGCTCCTTCCGGCGAACAGTCCAGCCACGAAACCAGAACCACAGACAATATGAATGCTGGCTTCGTTTTTCACTTCCCGGCGCTTGCGGACAGGGCTTTCAAAATGCATAGATCGTATTCGGCAGCGAAGTGTTCCACCTCCGACTCTTTCCGGGCATTATCAATGAACTGCTTTAGCGGCGCGGCGCCGGGGTCCTCATCAAAGTCACTTCCGCTTCCCGGTGACCCGCAGCACTTCCCATCAGCCGCATAGACGACCGCTGTGAAGCGGTTCCCGTAATCTAGGCCTTGGTCGGTGATGACCAGCCGAATTCCGTCGTTAAGGTCTAGGAGTCGCTGCTTCTTTCTCCCCGCCATCACCGACCTCCTGCTTTCGCGGCCTTCGCTTTCGGGCCGCTCCTGTTTTGCGCGCGGACGTGGGCCGGGAAATTTATCGTAGTGCTCTGGGTGCGGTTCACTTCCCGCCTGTTTTCTACGGCTTCACCAACGTCGCATCGATGCTAGAGCTTCCACCAGCGGTGACTGTCATTGTCCGCTGCCAAGGCGTCATCTCCTCCTTCTCGATTGAGACTTGGTGTTCTCCGGGGGCCAACTGGATGGTGGATGGAGTGCTACCCATATATTTCCCGTCAACGTTTATGTCACAGCCCGGAGGCGTGGATTTCACGATTATGCTCGCAGGCTGCATCGCAGGTTCGGATTCGACGCGGGACTCTGCCTGTGAGTTGTCGGCGGCGGGTGGAGGCTCTGGCTGCGCGACTGCCGTGGTCAACATTTCCTTCCCCGAGCTATGCTCAACAAAATCCTTTAGATGCTTGGCAACCGCTTCTGCCATTGATTGCGAGTTCTTACTGCCGCCTTTTTGCTTGGCGACCGAGTAGGCCCAAAGAACCTTGGTTGAACTCGTCTCAATTAACTGCACAGAGACATTCCCCTTGTCCTCAATCCCGGCGCAGTAAGCGAATAAACAGCGTGCGATTTTTCCACCCGTGGATTCTGTCTTGATTTCGACAGGTGCGGCTCTGAGCACGTAGTTTGCCCTCGTTTGGTCTGTCACTACATCAACGGGAACGTTCTTCTTCGAAATCGCTGCAGCTAAGTAAGTTTCAAAGCCCTGTTGTGGTTCGACGTAAACCGTAGGCCGTGCAAGTTGACCAAAGCACGACAGCGACGCAGCGAACACCAGCAACAGTCCGAGTTTCTTCATGCCTTCACACCTCTGACGTTGTTGTAGTGTGTGAGGGTTACGAGGACAAGTTACGAGCGACCAGTCGCTTCGCCGTCTATTGTGTCAGAATGTAGCAAATCGTGCCCTGCTGCTCCACGCGTGGCGAGTTGGCGCTGTTCGCGGTGAACATGCGAGAGAGCGAACGTGAACGACTGGCACGCCGCGACGCATACGAGCGGGAGTTGGAACGCCGTGGTAAAAAACAAAAACTTAGGATGAAGCTCGACCTACTTTCCGAAAAGGGTGCCGATCTAGATCGAATGACGCGACATCGGAGGTAATGTCCACGAAGAAGCGGCAGCCGCAGACCAAGCGCAAGGCGAAGACGACGGCGGCTCTTGGACCGATCGCCATCGGCAACGACATGAGTTGGGTGACGAAGCAGATCGCAATCGGAAGCTGTATTCGGGATGCCGCCAAAATGGCCGACGCGTCCCAGCAGGGCATTACTCACATCCTGAACCTTAGCTCCTTCGACAATACGAAACTCGCCAAGCTCCACGGGATACGCATTCTCTGGAACTACGTCTCCGACGACCTGGCGCCAAAGTCAACAGAAGTTTTCAGGCGCGGCGTGAGGTTCGCCAAGCTGGCATTATCCGAGAAAGAGAACAAGCTGCTCATCCACTGCGCCGTCGGAATGCACCGTGCCCATAGTGCGGCGCTTTGAAAATGTGACTTCGTAGCCCCCGCCTGGAACCCTGTTGTAAACATCGCAACGAAAAGGAGCACTCCCATTGTGGATTGAGATTCAGAAGAATCCAAGAACCTGCCGGATCACGACAGTAGGCCGTGCTCGCGCAGTTTTCGGTACAAATTCCGCTCACTAATTCCGAGCATCCTGGCCGCGTTTCCGCGGTGACCCTTGCTGGCCTCGATCGCCAAGCGGATGTGCGTGCGCTCCGCTTCTTCGAGCGTCGGCAGTGGGGCGTCCTGCGCTAACGGATCGTTCGGCGGAGCCGGCTTCGAATTCCGCAAGGAGGCGGGGAGATGCTCGGGCAGAACGAGCGAGCCCTCACAGAACACCAGGGCCGCTTCGACCACGTGCAGCAGTTCGCGTACGTTCCCAGGCCAGTTGTGCCGTCGCAGGAGTTGCAGGGCCGCTTCGCTGATCTGTTTATCGGAGCCAAAGCGCTCGTTGAGCACGGTCGCGAAGTGTTGTGCCAGCAGGTCCACGTCGGCCCCTCGGGCGCGCAGAGGTGGCACCTCCACCGTGACCGTGCTGACGCGGTAAAACAAGTCTTCGCGGAAAAGGCCCTGCCGCACCATGGAGGACACATCGCGATTGGTCGCGGCCAGAATCCGGACATCCACTCGAATTTCCCGGGTGCCGCCGACACGCCGGAATGTGGAGGCATCGAGAACGCGCAACAGCTTGGTCTGCGTCGCTGGGCTCACCTCCCCGATCTCGTCGAGGAAAATCGTTCCGCCATTGGCGACTTCGAACAATCCTGGCTTGGCGCGGTCTGCTCCAGTGAATGCGCCACGCTCGTGGCCGAACAGTTCGCTCTGGAGCAGGCTTTCCTGCAGTGCAGCGCACTCGACTACCACGAACGGCCGCGACCGGCGGGAACTGCGCGCGTGAATCAGCTTGGCCACCCATTCTTTTCCGGCGCCAGTCTCGCCGGTTATGAGCACGGTTGAATCGCTGGGGGCCACCCGATCGATCAGATTGAGCAGGCGGCGGAATTCCGGGCTGTTGCCGATGAAGGAATTGCCGGGATCCGGAGGAGTCAAAACATGATCGAGAAGATTGGCTCGCTGGCGTAGTGACCGCCTTTCGAGCGCCCTTTGAATGCGAATGTGAAGTTCGTCCAGCGGGCAAGGTTTCACGACGTAATCGAAGGCACCGACACGGATTGACTCGATTGCGGTATCGATGGAACCGTGTCCGGTCAACATGATGACCTCGGTTGCCGGGCTGGCGGCTTGGATGGCCTTCAGCGTTTCGAGCCCGCCCATCCCCGGCAAGCGCAGGTCGAGCAAGACGATTTCGGGTTCCGCCACTGCGACTCGCCGGATTGCTTCCTCACCTGTGCCCACCGCGTCAACCTCGTAGCCGAGACGACTCAGTTCGCCCGCCATCACCTGCCGGAATGCCGTATCGTCATCGACCACAAGGACGGAGGGGGACTTCATAGTCCGTCCTTCGGCTGCGGATCGAGGTGGATTACCGGGATCACGACTTCGAAGGTAGAACCCTTTCCCTGAGTGCTCTCGACCAAGATGTCGCCGCCCCAGCTCCGGACAGCGTTCAGCGACAGGAATAGACCGAGGCCAGTGCCGCCTTTGCGGAGGCTGAAAAAGGGCTCAAAGATCTTTTGACGGTATTCCGGGGCGATCCCGCATCCTTCATCGATGACGCGAATGTGTACAGCATCACCGCCTTGGGTAGCAACGACGACCTTGTCGCCCGGCTTCGATGCCTGAATCGCATTGAGCAGAAGATTGACCAGCAGGTTTTGCAACTCGGCTTCGTCGGCCCGGACATGGAGAGTCGTTGCAAACGGCTGCACCGCGACGTCCACTGAGTTGGCGCGAGCCGTCGGATCGACGAGCCTCTGGGCGGCCGCGATGGCCGCGCCCAGGTCCACGACATCTCCTGCGTGGCGTTGTCCACGCGACAGGCGCAGGAAGTGTTGGGTGATACCGCGGCACCGCATGATCTGCTCGCGCGCGATTATCGCATTCTTGCGGATTCTAGCCTCATCCATTTGCCCGCTCTGCCCGCGAGGAGTCTCGCGGAGGATTCCCTCCACGCACATCAGGGTTGTTGCCAGAGGAGTGTTCATCTCGTGCGAAAACCCTGAGGCCAGGACTCCGACCGACGCCAAGCGGTAGGACTCCGCCAGTTTTGCCTCGGCTGCTCGCCGCTCGGAGATGTCGCGCCAGACCTCCACTACCTGAGTTAGCCGCCCCGAGGCGTCCAGAATCGGTGAAGCGTGAATTTCTTCCCAAGCCACCGTCTCGTTGCCTGTCTTGCGCTCGTGGATCCGCACTTGGCGCGCACCCGAACGCAGGCAGGCGAGGGTGGGGCAGTCCGAAAGGTTGCACGCCCCTGGCTCAAGTTGGTTGCAGCAGCAGCCCAGAGCCTGCTCGCGAGAGTTTCCGGCTCGCTGCAGAAAGGCGTCGTTGGCCGCCATAATCTTTCGTTCCGCGTCGAGGACTACGATTCCGTCATCGATACTGTTGATCACCGTTTCCAGCCGCTCCCGCTGAGTGCGGACTTCACCGACCAGACCTGACACCGAGTCGGCCATGGCATTGAACTCTTTCGCCATCCACGCCAGTGTGTCCGAGCCTTCCGCGGGCACGCGCCGTTCCAGGTCGCCCTGGGAAATCAGGCGCGCTGTGGTTTCAAAACGCTTCAAGCGGCGCAAAACCGACAGCCGAATCACCAGGGCGATGGCTCCCACGATAACGAAGGTTAAGGCACCGGTGCCGGCTACCATCCAGCGCAGGTCCCGTGTCATCGCGGTGCGGACCTCCCCGGCGTTGTAGTCCAGAATCAGGATTCCATTGATTTTCTGGTGGGCATCGTGGCAGTGGTAGCACTCCTCGCGGTTATGAATGGGCACGACGGTTCTCAGAATCGTGCCACCACGGGTCTCGATCACGCGGCTGGACCCCCGGCGTTCCGGCGGATCGCGATGACAGGCCTGGCAAGTGGGAGAGTCGATCCGAAAATCATTTCCCGCGGTCCCCGGCTTACTGGAATAACGTTCCACGCCATTGCGGTCCAATACTACTAGTTGTTCGACGCGCGACTGTTTACCGAAGCTCTCGACCATTTGCGCTATCAGGGTGCGGTCATTGCCCACCATCTGGTGTTCGAGCGCGGTTCGGATCAATTCGCCTTCGGCAAGCGCACTACTGTGTTCGGTTGCGAGGAGGCTTTGAAAGTGACGGACCGAAAAGATGTAGGCGGCGACGGTGCAGGCTACAACCACCGCCGCGGTGACACCGAGCGCGAGGCCGACCGTCATGCTGGCAAAACGCAGCTTCATCATGATGGCACAGAGATGGCGGGATGATGGCATACATGCTGACAGCCGTCAACGACTGACGAATAGTCAGACCCAACATGACATTCTGGCAGTCCGATTGTTACGCACATCCCACTTCGTCTGAAGCAAAAGGAGTTAGGCCTCAGCCAACGCTGGCATGCCACGTGCGATAAGAAGTGCTAAAGGAGGGTTTTTGCCATGGATATGCTCTTGATGGGCTTGTGCTTTGGCGTGGTTGGCGTAGTGTTCGTAGCTCTCGCGTTTGGAGCGGCGATGCGTTCGGAGCCATGGAATTCAGCAGTGCAGCCCGAGATTCCATTGGTCAAAGCGGCTGCCCCGGCCCGCTTTTTCTCGGACCGTGTTGCTATACCAGCAACTGTCCCGCCCTTGCAGCTGCCTATTGAGGTCTTGTTGCTGCAAATTGAAAACCACGTCCGCATGGAGCAGGCTGCCGCGGAGTCGTTCATCGCATTTCCCACGCAAGCCCTGTTGCACAGCAAGACAACTTCGCCGTTTGTGAACTGAAAGAGTGGCTCATGACGCATGAACTGCTGAACGGTCTCTCATCCGCCGAGGTCGAGCAGGTTCTGGAACTGGGCACCAGGCTGATCGTTGCCACCGGAACCTCGTTGTTCCGGCTGGGAGAACCAGCCGATCGCCTGTTCCTGATCGAACGCGGGCGAATCAGGCTTACCCTGCCGATGCCGGTCCGGGGCCGGGAAGAGGATATTTTCGTGGAAGAAAGATCTCCCGGTCAGGCTGTGGGGTGGTCGGCCCTGATTCCGCCCTACCGGTTTACGCTCACCGCCACCGCGCCGCTGTTTGAAGCGGAAGTTATCGCCCTGCCGCAGGAGGCATTGCGCCAATATTTTGCTGCGAATCCGGCGGCTGGACACAAAATCGCTCTGAATCTGGCAGTCGTTATTGGACATCGCCTGCAACTGTTCCAGACGATGTGGCTGCGCGAGATGCAGCGTACCGTGGAAGTGCGTACGGTTTGAGCCGGTGAATCGGCCCATGAAAATGACGATCCGGATACTGAGTGGTTCCCGCGGCGGGAGGCGCAGTGAATGACCGCTGAGCAACTTTCCAAACCCAAGCCAACGCGCCGCCGCGCGATTGAAATGTTCCTCGGTGGCGGACTACTCGCCTCTTTTGCTTCCTTCATCTATCCCGTGCTGCGCTATCTTGTCCCTCCGGCGGTGGCAGATCTCGGCGGGGACGAGATCGTCGCCGCCAAGCTCACGGAGCTGAAGCCGAACAGCGGGAAGATTTTCCGGTTTGGTAATCGCCCCGGTCTGCTGATCCGCACCGCCAGCGGAGAGTACCGCGCCATGTCAGCGACCTGCACTCATCTATCCTGCACCGTGCAGTATCGCGACGATCTGCGTGAAGTCTGGTGCGCCTGCCATAACGGCAAGTACGACCTCAACGGCCGAAATATTTCGGGCCCTCCGCCGCGACCGCTGGAAGGCTTTGAGGTGCAGGTACGCGGGGACGAGATATTCGTACGGCGCCGGAGGGAAGCTTGAGATGAGCGTGCGCAACTGGCTGGACGAGCGGTTTGGTTGGGATGACCTGATCGCCCCGTTGCGGAAGAAAACCGTTCCTCTCCACAAGCTTTCCTACTGGTATTTCCTCGGAGGCATCACCCTTTTCCTATTCGTCATCCAGGTGCTGACCGGGATCCTGCTGCTTCTGTACTACCGGCCCGGAGCGAACGAAGCCTTCGAGAGCGTGCAGTACATCATGACCCGGGTGCGGTTTGGCTGGCTGATTCGGTCGATCCACTCCTGGTCGGCCAACCTGATGATCTTTACCGCGTTCGCGCACATGTTCAGCGTGCTGTTCCTTAAGGCGTACCGTAAACCGCGCGAGCTCACATGGGTCAGCGGAGTGATTCTCCTGTTTCTCGTCATGGGCTTCGGCTTCAGCGGCTACCTGCTGCCTTGGAACACTCTGGCTTTCTTCGCCACCAAGGTCGGCACCGAGATTACTGGACAGGTTCCAGCCATCGGCAAGCCCCTGATGATCTTTCTCCGCGGTGGTGAAGAGGTAACTGGCGCCACGCTAACACGGTTCTTTGGATTCCATGTCGCCGTTCTACCCGGATTGGCAACTGTGCTGATCCTGCTGCACCTGCTGCTGGTTCAACGCCTTGGCATCAGCATACCACCGCAACTGGAAATGAAGTGGACTGCGAATCCGTCTGCCAAGCGGGAAATGAAATTCCTTCCCAACTTCTTGCTGCGGGAATTGATGGCTTGGTACGTGGCCCTGGGAGTGTTGGGCGCGTTGGCAGCGGTCTTCCCGTGGAACCTCGGCATTAAGGCCGATCCTTTTGTGTCTGCCCCAGCGGGAATCAAGCCCGAGTGGTACTTCCTTTTCATGTTCCAGACGCTCAAGCTCATCCCGCCCAAAGTGTGGTTCATCGACGGGGAGATTGTGGGCGTACTTGCTTTCGGCCTCATCGGCTTGTTGTGGCTTCTGCTGCCTTTTTTTGAGAGTGACCAACCTTCACACATGAAAAGGTGGATCACTGGGCTTTCCGTCTTTGCTCTGGCGTACGTAGTGGGTATGAGTGTCTATGGCTATCTTGCGAAATAAGCTCCGATCGTTCAGCGCAGCCCGCTACGTCGGGCTGGCCGGCTTCATCGTGTTCGCAGCTTGCCTGAGTTACGGGCAAACTACGAACTCCTGCCTGGATTGTCACTCCGCCTTGCCTGATCCGCTGGGAGTGAGCCAGGAGAAGTTCAGCCAGGACATACACGCGCAAAAAGGTCTGACTTGCGCCAGCTGCCACGGGGGCGACCCAACCAGCGACGATCCAGATAAAGCCATGAGCCGAAAGGCTGGGTGGAAGGGTAAGATCGATCGCAAGCAGATCCCGCAGTTGTGCGGAACGTGCCACTCGGATCCGGCGTATATTCGGCAGTTCAACCCCAGCTTGCGCACCGACCAGTTGGGCCAGTACCGCACCAGTGTGCACGGCAAGCGCTTCGCGGCCGGAGACACGAAGGTTGCAGTGTGCACGGATTGTCATAGTGTCCACGATCTGAGGGCCCCCAGCGATCCCCGCTCCACGGTCAATCCGGTCAACGTGGCGAACACGTGCGCTCGCTGCCATTCTGACGCGAGTTACATGAAGGGATATTCCATTCCCACGGATCAGTTTGCAAAGTACAGCACGAGCATGCACCACGAAGCGCTCGCGGTGCGAGGCGATCTTAGCGCGCCTACCTGTACAACGTGTCATGGAAACCATGGCGCGGCGCCGCCAGGAGTCGACAAGGTTCAGAATGTGTGTTCGAACTGTCACACTTTCCAAGCCCAGATGTACGAAAAAAGCTCGCACAAAAAAGCCTTTGAAGCGGCTTCTCTTCCAGAATGCGTCGTGTGTCACAGCAATCATGGCATCAGACATCCCACTGACGCGATGCTTGGCACTGGTCCTGATGCCGTCTGCATGCGGTGTCATACCCCAGGCGACGCCTGTGATCAAGCAAGGGCAGGATTACAGAATGCCTTGAGTCAACTGGACGCGGCCATCAAAAGTGCAGACCGAGTTCTTGGTGTCGCCGAGTCTTCTGGTATGGAGGTGAGCGAGGCTCGGCTGGGACAGAATCAGGCACGGGATTCGCTGACCAAGGCTCGAGTCACCATCCATAGCTTCCGGACAGACTTGGTAGATCAGGACATTCAAGCCGGCATGAAAATCGCCGCCAAGAACCTGCAAGCTGGGAAGGAAGCCATGATTGAGCGCAACCATCGCCGCTTCGGGCTCGGAATTTCGCTCATCGCGATCGGGATGGTGTTAGCTGGGCTTTGGTTGTACATCAAGAAAATAGAGAGTTAGACCTCAGGGTCGAAAATCCCCCGCAGTCACGCTGGAGTTCCCAGCGGTTCGACCCGATAGCCGAGGTTTCGGAGTTCCCGGATCATCCTACTAGTGCGCTGTCGTCTTGACTTTGTATTCACGGATGGTCCTCTTTCTTCGTAACGGACTCCCCGGTGCAGAATGATCCAGATCAGGTGGCACAGCCGATGGGCGATGGCGCCGATGGTTTGATTGTGTCCCAGGCGCGACACCAGTCGGCGATAGACGATCTCGAAAATGGTTCCTTTCGACTTGACCGCAGCGTTAGCACATTGATTGAGAATGCGCCGCATATGGCGGTTACCTTTCGGGGAGCGGTGGCTTCGGGACACTTCCGCGCTTTCTTCGTCTCCGGGGCATGCTCCCACCCAGGAAGAAAGGTGCTTGCCGGAAGGAAATGTCGCTGCTGTCGCCCCCACCTCGGCAATGATCTGCTGCGCCGAATCCACACCCAGGCCGGGAATTTCCGACAACCGCTGGACGCAATCCGGATGCTGGCTAAGCAGAGCCGCCATCTCTTGGTCCAGTTGGCCGATCTGCTGCTCGATCAGTTGCAACTCCTCCAGAAACATCTTGAGCAGTCTGCGGTAGATGGGTTGGAGCTCCGCGCATGCGCCCAGCGCGTCGCATAACTGTGCCGGTGTGGCACGCAACTTCTTATCGGCCAGGGCGGCCGGATCGGTTCCTCCATCGGCGATCGCCTTCAGCATGCGTCGTGCACTGACGCCCAGAAGATCCGAGACCAAGCTAGACAACTTAATGTGGGCCTCCTCCAGTAGAGCCTCCAGTTGGTTTTGCAACCGCACTTTGTTGCGTGTCAGCTGGTACTTTCGGCGTGTGACCGTCCGCCATAGCCGCTGTTCGGCATCGGGCACAAAACTTAAGACCAGCTCGTCGGCCACCAGCCGCTTTACCAAACGTTCGGCGTCGGGGAAATCCTTCTTGCGTCCGCGCCGTCCACGATTCGATCGTGCTTGCGCCAGATGGAGCGTTCCCGACATTGGGCCTGCACCTTCTCGCTTTTGGCAGCTCGGTTTCCAGTACCGTTCCAGTGCTCCCCAGACGGGTTTCCAATATTGTGCAGTTGATTCCATCACGACTTCCTCGACCTCGTGCTCGATCAGCCATGCGGCCAGCAATCGCAGAGGCTCAGGATTGCTACCGTATCGGATCCGTTCAAACTGGTACTCCCCCTGAACTTCAACGTCGGCCACGACCACAGCCAGCATCTTTTTATGTACGTCGATTCCCGCTATCCTGTACGCCATACGTCTCCTCCTGGCGGGAGCGGAGAGCGTGCTGCGAGTTCCTTAAGCAGGGTCACAGGCTATCGCCGCTCTCCCAGGAGGAGAGAGACAACGCCCAATTATTCGCTCAACCACGCACGCTCCGGATCAGACAGATAGACAGCCTTAACTTCTCCACTGAGACTTCAATCTCGCCGCTCCGAGCCTCTCCTATTTTGCATTCGACTCGGAGTAATTTTCATGAGCTTTCGCGGGCCGCAGGCCCTACTCGACAGATAGGAGGAACTTGTAAATCTGCGACGTTGTTTCCTGTGGGCCAGTAGGCGATCCAGGCGGACTTCTCTGGCGGTGCGCCACCCTTCCGGGGTCCTGACTGGCCGGCAACGGTCCTGAGAAGCAGCCGGTAATGCAAAACCACTCTTGGCCAAGTCTCAAAACGTTCCCAATCGCTTGGCAATGAAAAATTGTCGATGCCCAAATCCAGGCCACTTGCGACAAATCGGATGAGGCCCTCCAGAATCTCTCGATAGCAGCCCGTGACACCGCAAAATGCGGCTTCGTACCTGACCAGTTGGAGTCCCGTCTTGCTCACGCGGATATCGAACTAAATTCCGGAAGAATTGTCTCTGGTTACGCTGAACTTGCAGCTCTTTCATAAGGATGCTGCAGGAGAGGGATTTGGCCTCATTGCTCGAAAGGCAACGGCGTTAATAACCAAGAAACAGCACGGGCCTTGAGCATTCGATTGTGCCCGGAGTCAACCCGTCAACCGTGTATTAGTCTGAGGCTTACGGATGAGCGCGTCATTTTGCATATCTCAGTTGTACCCGGTGCGGTGGCGCGTCAGTTGTGCGGACCGTAGGGAAGTTGGTCGATACTGTCGCGGATGATTTCCCAGATGCCGTTGAGCAAGCCTCCGACAATCATAAATGCAAAGTATCCAAGGACTATGTACGCAAGAACGACTAGCACAATCTGCATGGGGACGATCCTAAGGGGAGAGCACGGGGAGGGCAACGGCTCTCATGGTATGCGCCTTTGGTAATCACCCTCGGTAGTCAGGCGTTATGCAATGCACGTACAGTTGAGGTGTCCGCGCAGTGACATGGCGGCGCCGGCGGTGTGGTTTGCCTACTCACCGGACCGTAAGGGTGAACACCCCGAGCGGCATCTGCGCGAGTTTCGCGGACGCTGCAAGCCGACGCCTACGCCGGATTCAATCAACTCTACGAAACCGGCCTGGCGAGATCACCATCGGGCTGCTAGATCCAGTTGGTTGCGTCGCCGTGGCCACCGACGAAGATAATAGCCTGGCCATGCTGCTCCGCCGTCCGGGCGAAACCTTGGCCCAGTTGCTCGCCCGCCTCGACCAAGCTATCGACAAAGCGCTCACCGAAGATATTTACACCGATGAAATCAACTCGCCGTCCAGGCGTTCCTGAATCCCTAAGTGCCACATCCTTGCTCTTGTCGACAGGGCCTACTCCGGGCGCTCACCCTCATGCTGGGCCAACCTGCAGAGATGCAACGTAGCACTTTGCTTCAGCGCTGAGATCTCGCAGCAGAGGAGCAGAGTCCACTTGGATGGTCCATCTCTAGGCCGCTCATAAGTAACACCACTGTAACTCCCCGGTGGTGACGTTGCTGCGCACAGCTCTCGAAAATATCCTCGGACCATGAAACTCTTAGGCTCCGGCTGCGGTTCCCCTCAGACAAGGCTGGCAGTGATCCGGCAAGCATCCGAGATGCCCTGCAACCGCGAGGTTCTCCCGGTGTTGAAGCAGATCGAACATGCAACACGAGTAGAGATTGCCAGCGATGACATCCGGCTCCACGCGCTCGGGGTGCGGTGGTCGTGAAGCCTTCTCAGTTATCCGTTAAGAATCACTTCCCGCGAGTCTCATTCTTTCTGAAGTTGCTTGCCAGTTTTCAGACGCTTTTCTACCAGTCGTTGTGCGCCATATTCGCCGATCCTATCAAGTCAAACGATGAACGGCTGAGAACGCTAAAGAACTCCTGCATCAAAACTAGGCATTTTGGGTTGGATTGGTACCCGGAATGTGCACATTCGTGAGCACAGTCAAGGAGTCAAGGGTTCCCCGAACACGAACATAAGGCGGTACAACTGCGTCGATCCTTGATCCTTATTATGAACCCGATGGACTGGTTGAACGCCCATCTACGAAGCCTTTGGAACCCCATATCCGCGAATGTCTTTGAAAAGAGCCGGTCGAGTGTTGTTACGACTCGCGTTCTCGCAGGCCGAACCGCAACTTGAGATCACACGTTTAGCTTCCAATAACCGTTAAGAGGAGCCTTTTGGACTTTGCGTTCGCCCAAGAGGATATTCAGTGCTGTGGCAACAGTGTCGGGGCGCTTGCGAAATTGTTCCGCCAAGTCGTTCTCGCTGACGACTACGTCCCCGTCTGGGTAGCGTTGATGGACATTGCGTCCGTAAGTCGAAATCCTATCGGCGAGTGCGCGAAGTTCTTTTTTCCGGTTACGCTCCGCACGTTGGACTTTGGCTCGGTCGGGTTCGAGACAAATTCTGCATGCTGCTGCAATTCCGACCGCACAAGCAATCATCGCGCTGATTCTCCAGCGTGAGGCAATCCACGAAGGAATAGGTGTGAAAGGATTCATCATTTGGATGAGAGAGCCGTGAGCCCCAGAGTAACCTGCTAACATGTCCAGCACGAAGATTACAAAAGTCCTACGCCGTCAGCGCGGAGTAGGCGGTGAATCCGCTTTGCACCGCGATTTATGCAACCTTGCCGAATAGGAAGGAGCCGAGTTGAAAACTGAGAAGAACAGGTTGAGAATCCGCCCTGCGGATCGCCATCCCTACAGCGATTCGAGACTCTGTACTTTCTGTGGTGTTCTTAAACCATGCTCAGCCGAATACTTGGCTTGGGTTAGAAGACGGGGGTGGGAAACAAACGGGAGGCGAGATTGCCGCCTCCCATTTTTTTCTCATTGACTGCTCTTAGGCCGCCTTGCCCTGAACCTTAGCTTCGAGGACCTTCTCGCTGCCAACATTAACCTTAATCTGCTTGGGCTTGGCTTCCGCCTTCTTGGCGAGCTTGATCTTCAGAACGCCCTTATCATAATGGGCGCTCACCTGCCCGGAATCAACGGAACTGGGCAGCGTGAACGACCGGGTGAAGCTCCCGTACTGCCGCTCGACACGACGGAAGTTCTCCTCTTTCTCTTCCTTTTCGATCTTCCGCTCGCCATGGACGGTGAGGGTAGAGTTCTCGACGCTGACATTAATGTCCTTTTCGTCAATGCCGGGGACTTCAAGCTTCAGAGTGATGTTGTGCTCGTCTTCGTAAATGTCCACGGGCGGTGCAAAGGTGGTGGTTGTTAAGGAATCGTCCGGGACTTCGGGGCTATACGACTCACGGAAAAGACGGTTCATGCGGTTCATGCGGTCTTGCATGGTCGAGAACTCACGGAAAGGCTCCCAACGGGTCAATAGGGTCATAACGTAGTTCCTCCTTGGAGGTAATCTAAGAGGAAAAACTTCAGATGGGCTGACTTAGTTCAGAGGACCTGAAAGAGTAAGGAGAGATAGCTTGCTCAACTTAATGCTAGGCTTCTGGGTACCCGCTGTCAAACTGCGGCTAGGGTCGGCAGCCTCGCGCTGGTCGAAGCGACGGTGCGCCAAGTCACGGGCAACCGAGGCGGGCGTGAGGGCAAACGTCGCCGATCCCTGTGACCGATGCCAAAGCTGTGAAATCTGGGGTCAAGAAGTTCCGAGAGAAGTACGGCGCGAAAGATGTGAGGAAGTGCTATTCGAAGTTCGATGTGGCGGTGATTGAACTGGTGCGCTGTAAGTGCCGGAGCAAACACACGGTTGACAGATTAATCCGCGGCTAGCGTGACTTCACCACTTGAAATTCTCAGGCGGCCAGTCTTCGTTCAGGGCGGATTACTACCGGTTATCTCGTCGTCCGACCACCGAGAATCCATCGCGTTCCACTTGGAGTGCGACAATTCGCCCCTGCCCCCTTGAAATTTCTCGAAGTTTCCTGAATTCTGTCGAATGGGCCCCCTCTCATCCGTCATACGTTCAGGCGCAGAAAGGCGCGCATCATAGTTCCCATTAGGAGAAAATCTGATGCAATTTGCCCTGCTAATCTACGAATCACCGGAAGCTTTTGCGACCCGGAACGGCGACGGAGCCGACCCTTACACGGGTGCTTGGCGGGCGTACCATAAAGCTCTCGTCGAATCCGGCACCTACGTCGCTGGCGATCCTCTTGAAGTTCCGGAGACTGGAACCACAGTGCGGCTTAAGGAAGGAAAGCGGCGCGTGCAGGACGGCCCCTTTGCCGACACTAAGGAGCAACTCGGGGGATTCATAATCATGGAGCTTCCCTCGCTTGACGCGGCGCTCGATTGGGCCGCGCGCTGTCCAGCATCCTCGCTCGGTGCCGTGGAGGTTCGGCCCCTCGCGCCACAATCCAAGCTGCGGATCACCGGATGAGCGTAAGCGGGCAAGAGGACACACATCGGGCGATCGAGCGCGTGGCCCGCGAGTCATACGGTCGTCTGGTGGCGTATCTCTCCTCGCACACGCGCGATGTCGCCAGCGCCGAAGATGCCCTCAGCAATGCATTGCTTGCAGCACTCACGGCTTGGCCGCGAGACGGACTGCCACAAAATCCGGAGGCCTGGCTGCTGACGGCGGCGCGCCGCTCCTTCATCGATCTTATGCGTCATCAACAAATGGCCGAAGCAAGTGAGCCCACTCTCCAGCTCCTAAGGGAGGAACGCGAGGTGACGTTGCCGGCGGAGTTTCCAGATGACAGGTTGAAACTGCTGTTCGTATGCGCTCATCCGGCAATCGATCCGGCGATGCACACGCCGCTCATGCTCCAGACCGTTCTGGGGCTGGATGCGGCGCGCATCGCCCATGCCTTCTTGGTTTCACCCACGACGATGGGGCAGCGCCTGGTGCGTGCCAAGACGAAGATCCGCGACGGGGGTATTCAGTTTGAAATCCCGCAGGAGCGTGAATTGCCGCAGCGGCTTGACGCGGTGCTGGAAGCGATTTACGCCGCCTTCGGAATCGGCTGGGACGACATGGCGGGTGTTGATCAGCGCGGCCGAGATCTGGCAGAGGAGGCGATCTGGCTCGCGCGGGTTCTTCTGCAGTTGATGCCCCAAGAAGCAGAGGTCCACGGGTTGCTGGCTCTCATGCTCCACTGCGAAGCCCGCCGGGCGGCGCGGCGGGGGCCGGACGGCCGGTACGTGCCTCTCTCGGAGCAGGATTGCCAGAACTGGTCTCTGCCCTTAATTGAAGAGGCGGAACGGCATCTCGACGAAGCGTCGAGTCGCGGTCGCACCGGCCGGTTTCAACTCGAAGCTGCGATTCAGTCGGTACATGCCGAGCGGGCGCGGAGCGGCGGGATTCAGTGGAACGCGATCATGATGTTCTATGAACAGCTGATCCGGATATCGCCGACGCTCGGCACGCGAACTGGGTATGCCGCGGCCGTAGCCGAAGCGAAAGGAGCCGAAGAAGGGCTGGCAGCGTTGGATGGGATCAACGCGGACGCTATCTCCGCCTATCAGCCCTACTGGGCGGTTCGCGGTCACCTGTTGCAACGGCTAGGGAAAACACCTGAGGCCTTGGATGCCTTCGACCGGGCGATTGGTCTAGCCGAGGACCCCGCAGTGAGACAGTTTCTGCTCCAAAGGCGAGGCTGATTTTTTTTTATTCTCCCTGTCGAAATCACGCCACCCTACCCGTCATCTCTATAGAGGCGGCTTAACGGTCAAGTTGGCCACCGAGGAGGTAAACGATGTGCCCATTCTGTTTGGCAACCATGGGAGTAGTCGTCGCCGGGGCGGTTTCTACCGGTGGTCTAGCAGCATTGGCTGTGAAAGTTTCTCGCAAAAAGAACGCAGCAGAAGAAGAAGAAATCGTTTCAAATTTGAATAACAAGGAGAAATGAAAATGTCGACGAACAAGGAGCACGCGAAAGAGCATCTCGAGATGAAGACACCCCCGATCGTGTCGAAGCAAGAGTGGGAGGCTGCGCGGCAGCAGCTCCTCGTGAAGGAGAAGGCCTTCACCCGGTCGCGTGATGCGCTGGCCGCCGAGCGCCGGCGGATGCCTTGGCAGGCTGTGGACAAGAAATACGAGTTCGACGGACCCAAGGGCAAGGTAAGCCTGATCGATTTGTTCGAGGGCCGCCGTCAGTTAATCGTCTATCGCGCCTTCTTCGAGCCTGGAGTGTTCGGCTGGCCCGAGCACGCCTGCCGCGGCTGCTCGTTGGGCGCCGATCAGGTCGCCCATCTGGCCCATCTGAACGCCCGCGACACCACCCTCGTCTACGCCTCACGCGCGCCGCAGGAGGACATCGCGCGCCTGAAGGCGCGGATGGGCTGGGAGATGCCCTGGTACACCATCACCGACGGCTTCGACGCGGACTTCGGCGTCGCTGAATGGCACGGCCACAACGTGTTCTTCCGCGACGGCGAACGGGTGTTCCGCACATACTTCATCAACGGTCGCGGCGACGAGGCGATGGGGACCACCTGGAGCTACCTCGACATCACGCAACTCGGCCGTCAGGAGATTTGGGAGGACTCGCCAGAAGGTTACCCCCAGACCCCGCCGTACAAGTGGTGGAACTGGCACGACAACTACGACGCCGAGGCCTCGCCTGACCCGAAGTGGGTGGATATAATCACCGATCCTCAAGGAGCCGCTTCCCGAAGGCGCGACGCAGAGGCGAAAGCGAGCTAAAAGAAGGGCGCCACTTCGCCGCCTTCGAGCCGCCGACGCTTTTTCGCACTGGACCTTCACGAGTGCTCCGCAGGATGCGCGGAGCATAGCCAGGAGGAGATCTTAGGAAAATGAAAACAGCGCCCCCACGCGCTGACGGAGACAACGATGACAGACATCATGAGAGATGAACTTGGAGCTCCTAAGATAGTCGATCGCGCGACGTTTCAGGCTGAGCTGGACGCATTGCGGGTTCGGGAAAAGGCTCACACAAGAGAAGGCGACGCCATTGCAGCCGCCCGCCGACGGCTCCCCATGGTCGAGGTGGATAGCGCCATACCGCTCATCGGCAAACGTGGGGAGGTGACACTATTGGACGCGTTTGAGGGACGCCGGATGCTCATCGCCTACTACTTCATGTGGCACACCGGCCACCCTGCGCCGGAGCAGTGCGAGGGTTGCACCTTCTGTACATCAGAGGTCTGCGAGCTGTCCTTGATTCATTCGCGCGACGTCACTTACGCCACGTTCTGTCAAGGCCCTTATGAAGAGAGCGCCCGGTACCGTGACTTTATGGGCTGGGAGATGCCTTGGTACTCGGCCCCCCGAGACTCGCTCGAGACCCTCTTGGTTGGACGCCGCGTAGGCATGATGCACATCGTTTGCTACCTGCGACAAGGCTCCAAGGTCTTCGAGACTTACTGGACGACGAGACGCGGCGTCGAGGCTATGGATACCAGCTATCGGTTGCTCGACTTGACCGTCTACGGGCGGCAGGAGAGGTGGGAGGACTCGCCGGCTGGCTGGCCACAGTGGCCGAAAGGCGAGCACCCTTACCGTATCGATGGACGTCCCATCGCCCAGTGGTCTCGCCTGAAGGCCGGACGCTCCGACAACCTCGGCACCACGCCCCGCTAAACAGCTCCTGCGACGGTGAATTGCCAATATCCGTCAGCGAAGCCTTGATAGCGGCCACGGCTCGAACATTGCAAGGCGCCGAGTACTCGGCTTATCCAACCGTCCACAACTTATCCACAATAACCGTTTCTATGTTCTCTTTGCATTCTCCTTTTCGGAGCGCACAATTGCGGTTGTCATTGATGACCACAACCTTGCTCGAAACGATCTCGTCGAAGCCATACGAGGAGTGTGAGAAAGAGTGGCGGGAATTTCTAGGGTTGCTTCGGTTGAAGGTTGTGTATGTATCAGCCGTGCAAACAATTCTCAAGGAAGGAAGATGGCGAAACAAACCGAATCCCCTTGCCTACATCAGGAAGGGGTCCATTTGGTGCACTCAACGTTCAGAGCGGTAGCCTTGTCGTAAATAGAGCTACAAAGTTAGTGTGAACGCCATGTCTCAACAACCGATGAAATCGATCCACATTGACCTGAGCAGGAATTGGATGGAGAATCGGAAACGTTCTTGGGCCGAGAAGGAAATACCGATTTAGGATCCTAAAAGGCAGTCGGATAAACCGAAGTGTCCGAGAATCATTGCATGACGGAAACAGCTGCGACTCTGCTAGCTGCCGTTCACGGGTTGAGCCCCTCGCAAAAGCCAGATTTTGGCCAATCGCCTGTCCCGAATTACGGTGTCGCTCGAAATACCCAATACTTCTGCCGTTTCTTCGACATTCAATCCGCCGAAGAACTTCAGCTCCACAAACTTTGCTTTTTCTTTCATCAACCGCAGACAATGCCTTCTAGGCATCGTCTAGGGCCACCAGATTCACATCAGGTTCATTGCATACCGACGGAGCTTCTTCCAGAGAAATGTGAGGAACGGCACCTCCGCGCTTCAAATAACCGCGCGAGCGGGCAAAATCGATGAGGATGCGCCGCATCAACTGCGCTGATACGGCGAAGAAATGAGCCCGGTCCTGCCAGTTTACCTTTCCACAGTCCACCAACCGTAGATAGGCTTCGTTGACCAGCGCGTTCTCCGGCCATATAGCGCTGCGCGATCTCGTGCAATTGCCTGTACACCAGTGGCGTGAGCTTCTCCAGCGCCTCTTCGTCTCCGCCACTCCAGGCTTTGAGTAGGCGCGTGACCTCATGACTAGAAGGCAGCCCCATCTATCCCCCAAGGTGTCAAACATTACAACGAGAACACGCTAAAACCTAGCCTCGGGTGTGCAATGACGGTTGTTGGCGTCTTAGTTCTTTTGATTCCTCGACTGCGGTTTCTTTCGATCAATTCCCGCCTTACTAAATAGAGGCATGCGGCTTGGCTTTAGCAAGAAGCTCAGAAGGCGCGCCTCCACAATACTTCACAACAGGAGAAAACAAAATGATGATGAAAAAGCAGGCCGCTACACTACTTATCCTGATGTTGGTCGGGCTGACGGGGTTGGTAAACGCGCAGACGTCCACCATGATCAAAGCACAGGTCCCCTTCGAGTTCGTCGCGAATGGCAAGACGATGCCAGCGGGCGAATGCATAATCGCAGTTGTTGTGAGCAATGGACGGACAGTTCTCTCGATTAGCGGCGGGAAGCAGCACATCTACGCCCTTCCCAATGCGGATGAGTCGCCGAACGCGAGCAAAGAGACGGCGCTTGTGTTTCACCAATTCGGCGACCGGTACTTCCTTGCCGGTATCAAGCGCGAAGGAAGAATTGGCTACCAGTTGCCCGCGAGCAGACTAGAAGGTGAACTACAGGCCCGGAACGTCGCCGAGCAAGTATTCACGCTTCTCGCATCCGCCAAGTAGACGAGCAACTTGCTCGTATCCGGGAGGGAACGGATTTTGACTCTGTTCCTCTTTCTTGAGTCTCCCCGAAGGCGCCCCATCCTTCGAAAAACAATGAAGGGTGGGGCGAGCGCATTCAGTGCTTCCTCGAACACCGCGCTTGCCTGAGCACTCTAAAGGTTGAGGCGTAGGAATCCCCAGATCAGTAACCGCGTTCTGCTGTGACGTGCTAGCCGCGCTGTCATTCAAGCAAGCCGCACGCTCAGGAATGTCCTCAAATTCTGCCGCGGCGAGATGAAAACCTAGCCTCGGGTGTAATGATGGTTATTGGCTCTTAAGTTTTTTTTTATTTCTTCATTGCGGTTTCTTTCGATCAATTCCCGCCTTACTAGATAGAGGCACGTAAAGTCCGGGACCGTGCAAGACAGCGGTTGCTGGGAAGTTTCCTCGACATAAGGAGAGTTGAAACATGAAAAAGACACCGTTTGTCGCTTCAGCTTGCTCGACGCTGTTGGTTGCCATCCTGACACTTTCCTCCATTGCCTTGGCTCAGCAAAAAACGCAGCCAGCAGGACAGGGAGATCAAAGCAAGCTCGTTCAGATGGTTCGCGATGCCACGAAGCAGTACCTCGACGTCAACAATGCCATCAAGGACGGGTATGAACCTTTCCTTGGGTGCGTCAGCGGTTCTGACCACGGTGCGATGGGCATCCACTACGTCAATGGTAATTTGCTGAACGGAACGATTGACGTCGCGCACCCGCAGGCTCTGATCTATGAGCCTTCGAACGGTCAAATGAAGCTAGTCGGCGTCGAGTTTATTACCATTGCGACGACGTGGCTGCAGAACAACGCCAGTCCACCCGTCTTGGAAGGTCAGGTGTTCCTGTACGTCGACAGCCCAAACCGGTTCAACATACCGGCGTTTTTCGAGCTTCACGTCTGGGCGTGGCGGGACAACCCGCAGGGCGACTTTGTGGACTGGAACAACCACGTGACTTGCGCACATGAGTAGAGCGTCTGGGAAGCGTCATCCCATGATGTGCGTTTCCCGTCAGAGGCGCAGCCAGTTGCGCTGCGCCTCTGAATGCGGCATCTGGATCCGGCATATATAATGACCGCTACAAATCGAAGGGCGTATGCGGCTCCGATTTCCTGAAGACGAGCCACCCCAGCAGTCCGACACACAAGAGCGCACCACCAAAAGCCGCTACAAGTACCAGCGTGTGCGCCGACCACATGCTTGTCACGAACCGCCTGCCGAACACGGATGCGAAGTAAGCCAGTAGAGCAAAGCGGCACACCCGTCCCACGCCGAAAGACAGCACAAATGGAATGAAGGGATAGCGTGTTACACCAGCGCCGATTACAAAAGCGGAAGTCGGAAATGGTGGCGGAAGGAGTGCGGCGAGCGACAGAGAAGGGCTTCCAAACCGATGTAAGAATGCCGTGACTCTGTCGAATACCGCTCCCTTAATACGTCGATGGAGGATTCCAAGACGCGACAGGCGGTAAGCGGCTGAAGCTCCGCAGATCGAACCTGCCGTGCTGCACATAGCGTAATAGGGCCATCGCTCTGGGTGTAGAGAGGCCAAGACGATTGTGAGCGCGTCAACTCCACCGAGAGTGGGTAGCACAGAGCTATCGAGGGCGGCAAGAATGAACACCCCAATCCCACCCAAGTGCCTCAGCATTGAGATCAATGATGTCATTGGTTCGATGATACGGCTGATTAGCCTTCCTTCGGGTCGCGTTCATTCGAGCGTTTTTCTCGCCGGGTATTGGGAATGCCCGCGTTTGCCAACGGGTACTGAGGCGTACCATCGGACATGAGCAGAATACATCCAGAATGCTGCGACCTACCTAGACCCTCCTGATCGGTCAGTTGATGCCGATGCCCTCCCGCGGCAAGAGCCAGACGAGGAAGAAGAGCGCCCTCCTTAGCAAGCGAGATCGGCAGAGCTTTGGCGCGCCTCTTCAACCCCCCAGATCCTCTTCGAGACTTCGAGATATCCCTTGATCTCCCTGAAGCCCGTTCCTGGATAGTCGGGTCGGAGGAGGCGCGCTTGCGCGCTGGCCTCCGTCCGCCTCCCAAACTGCACGTGCACGGTAAACCCGGCAATCGACGGGTGATGCTTCCAAGCAGGAGCGGGCGGAGGTCAATTTCTCTAGGCCCGGAGAGGGCGCTGGCCGCAATCGTATGCGTTGCGGCTACAGCGAAAGGAGCCTCGCATTGACCGCAAGTGCCGGCTGCGCTATGCTTTCGGCCCAAGGGGGGCGACAATGACGGCTCATAAGCTGGGGTTTGGTGGACTCATACTGTGCCTCCAATTCGTTTTCACTCCCGCGGCATGGGCACAGTTAAGCGAGGCCGCGAGATCGGCCGTACTGATCAGCACCAATTATGAGGTACTCCCGAATATCACATACGGAATCGCCAACAATTACGAGCTTAAGCTCGACGTTTACCGACCAACAACCGCGAAGGCACCCACGCCCGTTGTGATGATGATCCATGGTGGCGGCTGGATACAACATGAGAAGGAAGAGGAGGTCCTCTCGCTCCTTCCTTATCTGGAAATGGGGTGGGCCGCAGTAAACGTTGAGTATCGGCTAGCTCGAGTTTCGCTCGCACCAGCAGCGGTTGAGGACTGTCGTTGCGCGCTGCACTGGATTGGACGCAACGCAAAGAAGTACAACTTTGATGTCAGCAAAATTGTCGTTACGGGAGCTTCCGCCGGTGGACACCTGGCGCTGACGACGGCTATGATTCCGGCCTCGGCTGGTTTTGACAATGGCTGTGTATCGCAAGACGACCCAAAATGGTCCGGCCTGTGGACTGACCCGACGCCGAATGTGGGGGCGGTCATAAACTGGGTCGGGCTCACGGACGTCGCCGACGCGCTGCATGGGGCGAATATCCGCTCCTGGGTTGTGTCCTGGCTTGGGAGCCAACCCGATCGCGAGGAGCTGGCGAAACGGCTCTCGCCTATCAGTTATGTCCGACCCGGATTGCCACCTATTCTAACCATTCACGGCAACGGCGACCCGATCGCGCCCTATTCGCAAGCGGTACGCTTCCACGAAGCGCTCACCAAGGCAGGCGTCCGCAATCAATTGCTGACGATCGACAGCAATACTCACGGGGACTTCACGGACGAGCAGATGCTGAATGCATACAGCGCGATTCGTGAATTCTTGCTGAAATCCAACATCGGACCGGTCCGCGGGCCACAATAGTCTGCGGGAGCTGGAGTGTTGGTGATTCGAGCAGTTACGGGGCTCTACCCCGACACCGTGTTGCTCGATGGGAATCGCGGACGCGGTTACGCATCGCTCTTACGGGTGCGCCATCGAAAGGCCGTTTTTGTTCACCGTCCGGAACCACATAGACTGCCTTCGAATCCGACGACCAGTCCGTAACCCCTTCGGGGGCGTGCACCGCAATCGGACGAGGGCTTCCACCAGCGATGGGGAACAGCCAAGTCGTTCCGTCAGTTCGTGTGCCTGCGACAAACTTCCCATCCCGCGAGAGACAGGTCCGGTTAGCCTTACGCCCTCAGGAGTGACCCTCTTTCAGCTCTCGCTGCAACCGATCCAACTGCTGGTCCAGCTGCACTTCGAAAGCCTCCAGACTCTGCCCATCGACTCCTCCACTTCCCCGGTTCGCTTTCACCTTCTCCCAGGCCATCTCCAGGTTCTTCCGCTTGTACACTTTGTCAATTAATGAATGGACCTTCCTGGCACCCGTCAGGTTGATCCAGTCCACCAGTCTCCTCAGACGAGAATGTACGGGTTTTTCACTCATGGAACTGTTCCTCCTTCTCGCCTTTGCTCATCTGGCTTTCTCTTTCTTCCTGACCATCTTCGCCGGCTGCCTTCCCCGACCCAGTTCCGTCGCCGGTTGCCCGGTCACGTGGCTTGCGCCGCGCTTCATAGGTACTATTCAGCCCTCCGACTACTGACAGAGCGTCGCTCGCCACTTCGCCTCTGCTTATAGGTCCGCTTACTCCGGTGCCACCCGGAGACTCTGCCAGTTCTCCCGAGGTCACGCGTTGTTCTTCCGTACCGTACCGTGCCGTCCGCAATCACCTTGGTGCGGTGGGTGAACGAGAGCGCCTTCGTCTTGGAAGTGCAGACTCGACCTTGCCCCACCTTTGGCCGACCGTTTCATCTTGGGTTTCCCCATCGATTACCGCCCGGTACTTCTCCGCAGGCCCTTCAGATTCCATCTTGCGATACTCACTTGATGGACACCCTGCCCTCCGAAGTACAGCAAGCGGTGGCTTCAGGTCGGTCTTGGCTTGTGTCCAGCTTTTGCCTTCGTGCCCGTTTAGACGTCTCCATACCTTCCGCTTTCTCCGGCCAGCGAGGCTACGAACCCCGCTTCTTGGATATGGCGCCCCTCATTTGAGCGCCAGAGGGACTTCAACCCTCCTGAACAACGCGCTGCTCAGCGCGCACTTCC
>Ga0208563_1000529_pt1 | contig 33146 bp, 27 predicted proteins | sample June2015DPH_17_1_2_FD_184717 | JGI IMG/M metagenome (GOLD analysis project Ga0208563, IMG submission 184717) | Peatland microbial communities from SPRUCE experiment site at the Marcell Experimental Forest, Minnesota, USA - June2015DPH_17_150... | ecosystem: Environmental > Terrestrial > Soil >... | reverse complement strand
GGCGGCACCGGACCGCGCTATGTAGGGCTTGACCTTTGGATTCGCCCCGTAATCTGGCGGCAGCATCCTCACCCGCTTAGGCTACACTTCTGTACGCTTGGGTGGTTTCCGATCTTGTAGAAACGCGGCAAGCCGCGTCTCTACAGCAGCTTCTTGGAATATCGCAACCCGCGACCTACCCCCGGCAACCAAATTCGCCTCTACCCGCTTCTCACCAAAGCGGCGGGAATCTCACGCTGAGCGCCACCCGATTTCCCCTCTCGACCCGGTTCCCGATACAATATCGGATTCCGCGTAAGACTACTTTTTTCTGTGGAGTTTGAATGAAGCGGTTTCTCTGGCTGGAGTTCGTGCTGTTTTTTTATGTGATCTGGAGTGGCTGCGGCGACACTTTCCGCCCGATTATCATCCCGAATCCTCCGACGTTTCCCAACCCGGAGGCGGCCCACAGCGTGGTGTCGATCAACGATAACGGAACCGTCGTGCCCGGCAGCGCCATGGTAATCGACGTCTCCGGCGACTCGGAAATGAGCGCTGCCAACGTGAACATCCATCCCGTTCACGCCGCGCAGCAAAGCGCCAACGAAGTTTTGGTGGTAAACCAAGCGGTGACGGGATTAAATGTGCCGACCACTAGTTGTCTTGTGGCAATTCCGCCTACACCCCCTAACCAAGTGTTTGATGTGTGTCCTTCGATTACCAAGCTGAACTTCAGCAGTTCGACTATCTCCAGTACCAGCAGCATCAGTCTGCCGATTTATTCGGGGGCGAATTTTGTGGCGGTTGCACCATCGGCGACGACAGCATATGTGACATTACCAACCCATCCACCGAATCCTGACCAGCCCCTGCCTCAAACCATCGTCCCCTCGGTCGGCGTGGTCAACATCAATACCAACAGCGTGGTGGCAACGATTCCGGTCAGCAACAACCCGGGCGCCAATCCGTATGCCCTGGCCGTCACACCCGACAACACGAAGCTCTACGTGGCGAACCAGGGCGACGGTACGATCAGTGCCTTCAACACCTTCAACTCCATTAACCTGTCGCCGCGCGCCATTAGCGGCACGTTGAGTTCGGCGCCGGTCTGGTTGGTGGCGCGTTCCGACAGCCAGGCGGTGTACGTGCTGGAGGCAAACGGGACGCTGGCTTACCTGAACATTATCTCGACGGCTGGCCCCGACATCCTGACCGAGTCGGCGATTAGTGTGCCCGGCGCAGTCAAGATGGTCTACGACAGCAATAAGAACCGCCTGTACATTCCTGGAGGCAGCACGGTGGCGATAGTGGATGTATCGCAGTCGACGCCGTCGACGACCGCCACAGAGACGATTACACCGATCACGCCGCAGGGCCCCTGTTCGACGGCGACCGCGGCCACAACCTTTTACACCGTTGACGTGGCTGCCTTGCCGGATGGAAGCCGCGCTTATGTCGGGTCTTACTACGAGGACGCGAATGATAATATCTGCCCGCAGGTAACGGTGATCGATGCCATGAGCTATGCCGTCGAGAGCGTGATTGCGGTCCCGGGATTTCCCGCCTACGACGCCTTCTGCGCGTTGCCAGTCTCGCAGCAAGGCCCGCGTTTCCGCATAATGATGGCCGCCGCCGGCGACAGCTCCCGCGCGTATCTTTCCAGTTGCGATGGAGGGAATGTCAACTTCGTCGATACGTCCACCGACACTTATATCCAGAATCTGCCGGCCCCAGCCAGTTCGCGCTCGCAGAACCCGCCGCAGAATCCGGTGTTTCTGCTTGCCGGTCCCTGAGCCTAATGTCGCGAATCTACGGGGGCGCGAAACGAGATTGCGATTCCCGATTGTCGGTCTCGGAGAGTGAGGAATTCGAGAGCGGCTGGCAGCAGAGCATTGCCGGTTCGTAGAGTGGGATGAGTTGCATTGTCAAGCGAATAGCGACTAGCGACCAGCAGTCCCTATCCCGCGATCGCAGTGTGTTCCACCGCCTGGCGGCAGTGGTGGCGCAGCGCCACGTTCATGAAAACGTTTCCGCTGGAAGTATTGAAGCACATCACCAGGGCTTCGGTGTCTTCACTGCTTTTGCTGCCTTGTTCGGAAGTGTGCAGGGTTGGCGGACGAACGTGAAAATGAAATCCCTGGTCGTTGAGCGTGGTGATAGCGTTGCCAATGATCTGGTTGGCCAGCTCCAGGACCGCCTCGCGCACCAGATCCTCGTCGGTCTCGGATACTTCGACGCCGGCCAGACGGCTGGCGAGCTGCAGTGACGCTCCGAGGTCGGCATCAAAAATGATCCGCCCTTCGATCTCGCCCATGAGGATAACCTCGGCGGCGATCCCCTTCCGCCGGTACGCCTCTTCTTCCATGCTCAGGTTCTCGATGGAAATGGGCGACCCCAGCCCCTGCGCCAGGACGGCGTCGGTCGAGTTGATGAAAGGCTGAATCAGGTCCATCCGCATGACTAGGCTCCAGCTCCGGCGCTCCGCACCGTGACTCCATCATCACGCATTACGTACTTGATGACTTCATAGAGAACCTCCGGCTTCACCGGTTTTTGCACGAAGTGGCGGGCGCCTCGCTGCAAGGCGGCCACGATGTTCTCCTGGTAGCCGACCGACGACACCATTACGATGCGGGCGCTGGGATGGTCGCGCACGATTTTCTCCGCCGCCTCGATGCCCTCCATCTGCGGCATGGTGATGTCCATCAGAACGATGTCGGGCGTGAGCCGTTCGTACTCGCTGATCGCCGAAACTCCGTCGCCTGCCTCGCCAACTACCTGCCCGCCGAATGTTTCGACCATCCGGGCCAGGTTCTTGCGGGCGAACACGGAGTCATCCACGATCAGATAGCGTACCGGTTGTCCGTCTTCGCTCCGTTTCACGGGCGCAAACTTTTCCATGACACTCCTCCCCACCCATCACTTAATCACGATCTACACACTTTCGATAGATAACTCTAGTTACTTCCGTTACTGCTTGCCCTCTTGACCTCAGCCGTCTCTATCCGGCTGCGGTCGGGCGCGCATTGTGCCTGAAAAATATTGGGCAAATCCTGGAGATCCGCGATCCTCATCACGTAGCCCCGTTCGATGGCCGCCTTGGGCATGCCGAAAACCACGCATGTCTCCTGGCTCTGCGCCACCGTAAGTCCCCCGGCCGCCCGGATCTCTCCCAGTCCCGTCACCCCGTCTTCTCCCATGCCGGTCATCAACACAGCCATCGCCTGCATGCCAAACGCCTCGGCTACGCTGTGGAACAGCACGTCCACGGAAGGACGGTGCCCATTTACCGGGGCCTCGTCGGCCAGCACCGCCACGTTGCCCAGCGGCATTTTCTTCACCTTCATGTGCCGGTTCCCCGGACAAATCAGCGCTCGCCCGGCCATCAGCAAGTCGCCCGATTGCGCTTCCTTCACCCGGATCGGGCAGGTCTCGTCCAGCCGCTTGGCAAACAGTTCCGTGAACCCGTCCGGCATGTGCTGCACCACCAGGATGCTGCCCGAAAATTCCGCCGGCAGATGCGAAAACAGGTATTGCAAGGCGTTCGGGCCACCCGTGGAAACGCCGATGGCGATGATGTGCGTCGGCGCGACGGGCCGCAGCTTGGGTGGCTGCTCCCCGTGTGTTTCCCCCGGCAGGAACTGCGTCTGCACTCCCGCGCTCTGCGCCGCGGCCCGGATCTTCTTGATCAGCTCGGCGGCAATCTCGGGCATGCGCGCGGAAACATCCTGCGGCTTGGCCACGAAATCAAACGCGCCTAGCGCCAGCGCCTTGAGCGTGATCGACGCTCCGGCTGTGCTATGCGAGCTGACCACGATGACCGGCAGCCGCCAGTGCCGCATGATCTGTTTTAGAGTATCGATCCCGTTCAGTCCGGGCATTTCCAGATCGAGTGTCACCACTTGCGGCGACAGCTCCTCAATTTTCCTCAACCCAAAATAGCCGTCCATCGCCGTGCCCACCACCTCGATCGAGTGGTCCCGTTCGAGGATCTTGGGAATCAGCTTGCGCATTAGAGCCGAGTCATCCACCACCAGGACCCTTACTGGCTTTCTCATGACTGGCCCCCTGCCGTGCCTCGCGCCTGCACCTCGCCACTTCCGATTCCACCACGGCTCGACTCTGCTGCTACGACACTCGACAGCAATCCCGCCATCCGCGGGCCGGTTGCATCTGTCCGCCCGCGCGTGAAACGCTCCATCAGGGCGATCATGTTCAGGATGAGAACCACCCGCCCATCGCCCAGAATCGAAGCCCCACTCACCAGATCGGTCGTGATCGACTGGTCGTCAAGCGCCTTGATGACCAGCTCGTCTTCACCCTCCAGCGCGTCGACGACAACGCCGAATTTGCGCTCCCCGCTGTTGATCACCAGCACGAAAACCTTGCGTCGCGCCGTTTCCGGCCCGCTCGGGGGCTTCGCGCCCAAGCGCAGCAGAGGCAACACGTCGTTGCGCAATTGCAGCACGTCGTAGTGCTCCACCTGATGGATCTCTTCTTCCACCGTGCGCGCGATCTCCGCCACCGCATTCAGCGGTAGGGCGTAGAGCCGCTGGTCCACCCGGAACATCAATGCCCTGATGATGGCCAGCGTCAGCGGAAGCCGCATGCGAAACGTTGTGCCCCGTCCCAGCGTAGTTTCGATCTGTATCGTTCCCTTCAGGCGTCCCAGCACGCTCTGCACTACATCCAATCCCACGCCGCGGCCCGAGATTTCGGTGACCTCTTCCGCCGTGGAAAATCCCGGCCGCAGAATCAAATCCAGAGTCTCCGCCTCGGTCAGGCGGGCTGCCTGGTCGGCTCTCAGCAATCCCTGGGACAGGGCGCGCTGCCGCACTTTTTCCGCATCAATGCCGTGCCCGTCGTCGGAGACCTCGATGACCACCTGGTTCCCCTGGTGATAAGCGCCCAGCCGCAATGTCCCCTGCGCCCGCTTGCCGGCGCGAACCCGCTCCTCGGCGGTCTCGATGCCATGGCCGATCGCATTTCGCACTAGGTGCGTCATGGGCTCGGCGATCGTATCCAGAATGCTTTTGTCGAGATCGGTTTGCCCACCCCTGACAATCAGCTCGACTTCTTTCCCGCATTGACGCCCTACGTCCCGCACAATGCGCGGGAACCGGCGGAACAGCTGATCGACCGGCACCATGCGAATCTTCATGACCGAGTGCTGCAGGTCGTTCAGAACCCGCCCTTGGAATGCCATCGCATCGGCGAACTTTCCCCGCAACACATCTTTCGGGAACCGTTGTCCAAATTCCAACAGCGTCTGCTGCAACATCGATTTCGCCAGAATCAGTTCACCGACCAGATTGAGTACGCTGTCGATTTTTTCCGCATCCACTCGCAGCAGGTTGTCGGGGACGGCCGGCACGGCGGGTGCTGCCGCCGGTTCCGCGGTTGACGGCGCTTCCGTCGCAGTGACGCCGGCAGCGGCCTCGGAGGCCGCGGGCATCGCGGCCTTGTCGTTGACCTCAGAATCGACGAGTTCGGAATCGGCAGCGGGAACCTTCCGGAGCGGGTGCGACGGCGCTTGGGCGCACAGGGGCGTGACTCGGACATTCAGCGCAACGGTTGGAATGGCGCACTTAGCCCGGATCTGTTCCGCCGGTTTTTCCGACGCGAGAGCCGCCTCGACCTGGTTTATGCGTTCGAGACTGCCGTCGAGCGGATAGAGCGCCAGCACCTCGCCCAGTGAGGCCAGGGCCAACTGGATCATCTGACGCCCGGCGATGGGCATGACGCACTGTGGGTCTATCGGTACCACCACGTGATGAACGTGCTTGCCCTTCGCCACCGCGTGGGTGATCGCCAGTTGTTCGTATTCCGACCAGCGGCTCTCTTTCGCGGCGGCTTTCCTGGTCTTCTTCTTGGCTTTGACCGCGCCGCCCGGCGCCGGGTGTGCCAGACGTGCAATGTCCGCGCGCAAGGACATGATGCTGGGAAGTTTCGTCCCCGTCCGATACGCCTCCAGCAGGGCCGCAAACACGTCGGCCGCGCGCAACGCGATCTCTGGAACCGAAGCCGCCGCTGCTGTGTTTCCGAGCGCCAGCACGTCCTCGAATTCATGGGACAGTTCGCTGAGTTCCCGGAAACCGCAGGCGGCCGCGTCCCCCTTCAGCGTATGCACCGTCCGCCGCAGGCTGCGGGCCGTCTCCGCATCGCCGGGCGATTTCTCCAGCCGCATCGCTTCGTCGTTCAGCTTCTGGACCAGTTCCCCCGCGGTTTCGAAGAACAACTGGCGGAGTTCGGTCATCCGGTCTTCGGGGGGAAGGGTCACATCTTCACCTCGACTCGCTGGTACGCCGTGCCGCTGTTGCTATGCACCATCTGAAATTTCTCTGTCAGCCCCAGCAGGCTCTCGGCATGGCCGACAAACAGGTATCCCTGGGAATTCAAGCACCGATAAAACTTCTCCACCAGCCGCTTCTGCTCGGCTTCGTCGAAATACATCATCACGTTGCGGCAGAAAATGATGTCGTTACGCTGCGGCAGGTATTCGGTCTTCAGATTGTGAAAGTCGCAGTGCACTAGTTCCTTGACGTTCTTCTTCACCGCGTAGCGGTCGCCCACTTTGTCGAAGTAGCGCAAGCGGTAGCCATAATCGACTCCCGCCATCTGGTGCTCGCCGTAGGAGGCGTCCTGCGCCGCGCGCAGGACCGAATAGTTGATGTCGCTGGCCAGGATCTCCACCCGCCAGGGCGCGGGTACCAGAGGCTTCGGAACCGGCGATTCAAACGGCAGAGGATTGCGCAGATAGTAGTACGCCAGCGCATCGGCCACCAGCATCGCCAGCGTGTAGGGTTCCTGTCCCGTGGAACAGCCTGCGCTCCAGATTCTTAAGCTGTAGTCCCGCTGCTCCTGCTTGCGCCGCAGAATATCCTCCATCACTTCCCGCTGAAACAGTTCGAGCTGCGCCTTGTTGCGGAAGAAGCTGGTCTCATTGACCGTGAGGTTTTCGAGCAAGCGCGACAACTCTTGTTTTCCCGGCTGGCTGATGAGCAGGCGATAGTAGCTGTAGAACGAATCCAGCTGGCACTCCTTCAACCGGCGCTGCAGGCGGTCCTGCAGGAAAGCGGTGCGCCGCTCGTCGAAGTGCATGCCGCACTCCTGGTATACCAGCGTCTGCAGCAGTTTCAATTCCGCGTCGGTGAGTGCGGGTATTTCGCTCGTGTTCATGTGGGTTCGGTTCTTCTGGCTACTTTCCGGCCGAGGCGCTCTTCGTCCCTGTCCCCGCCGTTCCCGCCTTGCCACTACCGGCCGCAGCCGGCTTCTCCGCCAGCTTCTCTGCCGACACTTCGTTTCCCAGCTCACGCCCCGCCAATACTTTGCTGATATCCAGCAGAATGATCAGCCGTCCCTGATACTTGCCCAGGCCCGTCACGCAGTCCAATCCGCCTTCCTGCATCATGGCGGGCGCGGCTTCGATGTCGCTTTCGGATATTTTCAGGACCTCCGAAGCCGAATCCACAATCATCCCCGCGAGCCGGCCCCGGTGTTCCACGACCAGAATCCGGCGCCGGTCGATTCCGGCGGACGGTTTACCGAACCGTTTCCGCAGATCCACTACCGAGACAATCTTCCCGCGCAGGTTGATCACCCCTTCCAGATAGGCGGGCGCGTCCGGCACCACGGTAATCTCGGGCACGCGGACGATCTCATGCAGCGAGGTGATGGGTACGCCGTAGGTCTCGCGGCCCACCCGGAAGCCCACAATATGTATTTCCCGGCTCATGGTTGGAATCCCCTCAACGCGATCCCGCCGCCACCGTCCGGGCTGCGTTCCCCTTCCCCGGCGCGCTGTCGTTCGATCTTTCGTCCGAGCGCAGCGCAAAGCGGTCCATCGAATCCAGCAGGCCCCGCGACATCTTGGACATCTGATCGGAGGAAGCGGCCAATTCGGTCGAACCCGACGTGTTGGACTGCACCAGTTCGCGCATGCGCTCCATGGCCTGCACCACCGCCTGCGCTCCGGAAGCCTGTTCTTCCACCGCCGAGTTGATCTCGTGCGTGATCTCGTTCAACCGCGTTGTGGCGCGCGCAATCTGCGACGAGCCATGCGATTGTTCGTTGGTCGCCGCCCCGATTTCCTGCGCGAACTTGTACACCTCGGTCACCACGTTCGAAATCTTGCGCAGCGCGGCATTCAGTTCCTGTCCCAAATTCAGTCCTTCGTTCACGATCGTCGTGCTCTTCTCCATGTTCTCGACCGCTTTGCGCGCTTCCTTCTGGATGCTCGCGATCAGCTCGGAAATCTCCTTGGTGGACTGCGCGGATTTCTCCGCCAGCTTCCGGACTTCATCCGCCACCACCGCGAATCCCAGCCCGTGCTCGCCCGCCCGCGCCGCTTCGATGGCGGCATTCAACGCCAGCAGGTTGGTCTGCTCCGCCAGATCGTCGATCACTTCGACGATCTTGCCGATGTCGTCCGCCCGCGTGCCCAGCGAGTCGATGATCTCGCCCGAAGAGCGGATCGTCGTGTTGATCCGGTTCAGGCCGTCGGTGGTCTTTTCCATAGTGCCGATGCCGCCGTGCACCTCTTCCCGCGAACGGTTCGAGATATCGAGCAGAACCTTGGCCGTATCCGCGACCCGCTGGATCGAGGTCACCATCTGGTCGATGGAGGCCGAGGTTTCGCTGACGCTCGAAGCTTGCGTCTGCGTGCTCTTCACCATGTTCTGCACGTTCACGCTCATTTCGTGCATCGTGCTCGTTACTTCATCGATGGCCGAAGAAGTCTGCAGGCTGTTCCTGGCCGACTCGTCGGAAGCGCTCGCCACCTGGGCAGAGGCGCTGGCCACCTGGGAGGCGGCGTCGCGCACGTGGCGTACCATCCCGCGCAGGCCTTCCACCATCCGCGTAAATGCGTTCGCCAGAGTGTCGTTGGCCGAGCGGGGACGGACTTCGACCGCCAGGTTGCCCCCGGCGATGGCTTCGGAAACCGCGGCCATTTCCTTCAAGTACTTCACCATGGATTCGAAAGTCCTGGCCAGTTGCCCGATCTCATCCGTACCGTGAATATCTATATTGTGCTCCAGATCCCCCGACTGGCCGATCTGATCCGCTACGTGAATCAGCCGGCTCAGCGGTCCCGTGATCCCGGCAGCGGTCCGGTAGGCAATGACTATGCCCAAAGCCAGAGCGAGCAGCGAACTGAACACGGCAGCCAGAATCGTCCATGTCGCTGCCTTTTCATCGTTGTTGCGCCGTTCGTCCAACTGTTTTTGGTTTTCCCGGTCTACATCGTCCAGAACGTCGCTCGAACGCGACACCCAGGCGTTCGGATCCTTTTGCAAATAGAAAATCTGCAGTTCCGCCACCGTCGCGTTGCCGCCGTCCACGGCCCGGCGCTTGTCCACCAGCGGGTTGGCGAACTCGTTGCCCCAGGACTGCTCCAGCCCCTGCACTTTTTCCAGATTGCTTCGCTGCTCGGGAGAATTCGCCAGTTCCAGGGTGCGGCGAAGGCCGTCGCTCAACTGGTGTTCGCCGTCATTCATTTTCTCCACGTCCCGGGTGTCCCCGCTGAGCAGGTAGTTCTGCAGGTGAAGCCGGTCCTGCATCATCTGGAAGCGAACCGACGAGGTGGCCTCGGCCATCTCGATCGAACGCTGCGCCGCAGCCTTGGCCTCATGCTCGCGTGCCACCGCGACCAGGTTGATCACCAGAAGCAACAGAACCGTCCCCAGAACGACGCCGAAACTCCAGTACAACTTTTTTTCGATATTCATAACCGAACCTTCCTCAGCCAGCGCTTCGCGCCCTGCGCGCCTTTTTACTGGGCTGGATCAAATCGGAATTCCACAATCCCCGTTGATTCTTGCGGACCCACCTCGAAACGCCACTTCTTGACCGCTTCCAGAGCGGCGTTCGCCAACACCGGATGCCCGCCAATCAGCTTTGCATCCTTGACCGACCCGTTGGCAGAGACCGTTACCAGGACCTTCACCACGCCGGAGATGTTCATGCGCCTCGCCAGCTCCGGATACACTGGCGCCACCTTGCTCTTTGCTTTTCGACTGAATTCTTCCTGTCCCCGTGCAAGGGGAACGCTGGTCGCCGCCCATCCGCTAATCAGCAGCAGACCCACTGCGAACAGACGATTCAGGGATTGAATAGACACGGTACCTCCCTTGTTGCTGTTGTATTTGCCCTATATTCGTGCATGGACCACACCGGCGGATACCAAAAGTTCTTCCTTTGCATTACTTTGGTGATCTCTGCAAAGCGATGAAGAGTCGGCCCTTAGTTCCTCCCCATCGCCCACTGGTAGCCGGGGCGTACGAACCCCAGAGCGCCTCTGGATAACTGATCTCCGATTCCAGAATGAGACGCCGGTATCACTTTGGTGACGTTTCACAAGTCGGCACTGCCCCTCATATTTCCTTGACTCAATTTGAGAATCAAGCGTAGGTTTATCTGTAATTCAATTGTTTTCAACCGCTTAGCTAAGCGGATGGTGCCCACTGACATCCCACACCGGTAATTCGGGTCCCGGCGGCGTGTCTCAGTCTGACGAGGCTTTCCAGAAGCTTCTCCTGGAGCTTTCCCGGGCCGCTTTTCAGAGCAGCGATCCCAGCCAGATCATCCGGTCTTTCTGCGCCCTCACGCGCGCCTTCTTTCACGCCAGCGGCGCTTATTTTTGGAGTTGTTCCTCCGACGGTGAACTCGTCGGAGCCGAAGCCGACGGCGACCATGCCGAGTCCTTTCGTGGCGTCCGCCTGCACGCCGCAGATCCATCCATCGCCCCATCCATTGCTATTGAGGCGGTGCATAAGCGTCGTCCCTTCTTCCTCAACCACGTCGACGTCGCCCGTTACCCGTGGCTGGCCGAATGCCACGCCCATGCCGCCATGGCCGCTCCTCTGCTGGTTTCAGGAGAAATTGTCGGAGCCATCGCGTTCGTGCAAAGTGCGTCCGATGCCGGTTTTGACGATGACGCCGTAGCCAAAGTCACGATCTTGGCGGCGCAGCTCGGGACCGCCCTCGAAGCCCTCCGCTTGAACCAGCTTTCCCGCGAAGAGCGCCGCCGCGCCGGCATTCTGGTCGAGGTCGCCACCGCGCTGCACGGCTTGCCCGACACCGCATCCGTGATGGAGAGCATCGCCGACCGACTCCGCGTGCTGCTGCATTCGCCCATCGTGCTCGTCTTCGTCCAACAGGAAAAACTGTTCCAGTTGCAGGCGGTGTCGACCGAGGCTCCCAGGCTCGCCCACTCCATCCGTTCGCGTTTTCAGCAGAACGACCTCCGCTCTTCGCTCGAGATCGCCACTCGCGCCGTCGCCGCCGGCGAGCGCATTACGGTGAGCATCGACGGCGCCTCTCATTTCGGAGAAGATTCGCCGCCCGGAGTTCTCATCGCGGCGCCCTTCCGCACCTCGCGCTCGCACGGTGCAATTCTCGTCTACCCCCGTCTCGCCAACCCGTTTACCCAGGAAGACAGAACCCTGGTCTCCGCCCTGGCCGGTTTTGGCGCGGTCGCCATCGCCAATGCCGAGTTGTACGGCATGGCCCGTGCCCAAGCCCACGAACTGCACGAAATCCTCGAGATTTCCTTCGAACTCGGTTCTGCCGGAAAACTCGACGAGTTCATGCAGACCTCGGTGGTCCGCGCCGCCAGTTTCCTCGGCTTCCAGCGCTGCTTCATCGGGCTCCTCGAAGAGGCCGCCTTCCACATTCGCTGGGGAGTGGAGAACGGAGTGGCCCGTCCTCTCGATATCCCGCTCTACGATGGCGTCGCGACCCGCGCGCTGAAACAAAAAAATGTGTTCTTCACCGAAGACGCCTCCAAAACTCCGGGCGCAAATTTGGATTTCGTGGCTGCTTTCCGAGTCCGCCAATTCCTCGCCGTCCCCCTGCTCGGTTCGAGCGGCGATGTGCTCGGGATGTTTGGCGTGCTTGACCGCATCGAGCCCGGGCCGATCAACGACGAAGATGTCCGCCGCGCGCGCTCTCTGGCCGCGCAAGCTGCCATCGCTCTCGAACTCACCCGCAACCTGCACCAAGCCGAGGAGCACCGCCGCCGCGCCGAGGCCCTGGTCACCATCGCGCTCGAGCTCAACACCGTCCTGCATCTGCCCGAGTTCATGCGCAACTTCGCTCTGCGCGCGTCGGCCCTGCTCGGAGGCCGCTCCGTTGCCCTCAGCCTTTTCCAGACAGCGGAGCTCGATACCGTCCTGATGTGCGGCGCCTTGGAGGTCGAAGATAAGCTGCTGATCCGTCGTTTCGGTCAGGCGCTCAGTGCCGCCCTGCCGAAATACCCCACCGATGTCGCCTTCGCCCCGGCCAGCGATATGCTCGGAGTCGCTCTCGCCTCCAGTCTGGGATGGAGCGATTGCACGCTGGTCCGTCTGGCCGGTTCATCGGGAGAACTCGTCGGCGTTCTTTGTCTCGCCGACCGCGGCGCCCCGCCCGCCGTCGAAGATGACCAGTTGCTGCGCGCTATCGCCAGCCATGCCAGCATCGCTCTCGAGAATGCCTGCCTGTTCACAGGCATGCAGCAGACCAACCGCCACTGGCTGGAAATCTTCGATGCCATCAGCGACTTCATCGTCGTCCACGACGAACAGCACAATATTCTCCGCGTCAATCGTTCCCTGGCCGATTTCGTCGGCCTCGCCCCCGACCAGTTGATCGGCGTCAATATGCGGGCGCTCGACGCCCTTTCCGCCGGATCTTCGCCCCACTCCTGTCCCTTCTGCCGCACCAGCGAGGGTCTCGGCGAATACGTGCACCCCGTCCTCGAACGCACTTACCTGATTTCAACCTCGCGCATTCATGCCGCCAGCCAGGGGCCCCCATCCCGCGGGGTTGGCGCGATGGGGATGAGCAGCGCCCAGTTGCAGACCGTGCACGTGCTCAAGGACATCACCGACCGGCGCGAAGCCGAGCGCCGCTATCGCGAGCTGTTCGACAACATTCAGGAAGGAATTTTCTTCTCCACACCCCAGGGCCGCTTCGTCGAAGTCAACGACGCGCTGGTTCGCATCCTCGGCTATAGCAGTCGGGAAGAGGTCATTCAGCTCGACATTCCCACCCAGGTCTATTTTTCTCCGCAGCAGCGGGAAGAAATGGAGGAACTGTTCGAACGCCAAGGCGGACTGCGCAATCAGGAAGAAATCCTCCGGCGCAAGGATGGATCGCCCGTCCACGTCTTCATCAACTGTTTCGCGGTGCGCGATCCGGGCGGCAGAGTCCTGCAGTACCGCGGCCTCATGCTCGATGTTACCGGCCTCCGCCATTCGCAAACGGAGCTGCAGAAAGAGCGCGATTTCTCTAGCAAAATCCTCAGCCATACCCAGAGCCTGATTCTGGTCACCGACACCGAAGGCGTCATCAGTTATGCCAACCGGCGCTGGAGCGGTCTCGGCTTTCAGCAGAACCAGATAGTCAGTCATCCCTTGCCCGACCTGTGCGCCGCGCCGCGCCGCGCCGCGCTCCGCGAAGCGCTGGCCGCCGTGGCTCGCGGACAACAAGTCGATAACTTCGATCTGCCCCTGGTTCGCGGCGACGGCGCCAGCAGCCAGTTCTCCGTCAATCTGAGCCCCATCAACGGCGAGGACGGCCGGGTCTGCAACATCGTAGTAGTCATGACCGACGTCACCGACTCCGCCCTGCTGCGCTCCAAGCTCATGCACGCCGAGAAAATGGCTGCCGTCGGACAGTTGGTCTCCGGCGTCGCCCACGAAGTCAACAACCCCCTCACCGCCATTCTCGGATTCACCGACCTCTTGATGGAAAACCCCGAGCTCCCCGAAAGCGCCCGCCGCGATCTGCGGGTGATTCTGCAGGAAGCGCAGCGCACCAAGCAGATCGTGCAAAACCTGCTCAGCTTTGCCCGCCAGATGCCGCCACAGCGCCAGCCCGTTCAGCTCAACTCCATCCTGCAACGCACCGTGCACTTGCGCTCTTACGACTTCATAAGTCACGGCATTCAGGTGGTCGAACGTCTCGACGAGTCCCTGCCCCAGGTCATCGGAGATTCCCATCAGCTCCAGCAGGTGTTCCTCAACATCCTGAACAACGCGTACGACGCCGTCCGCGAAAACTCGCGGCCCGCCCGCATTGAGATCATGAGCGCCCCCGCCGGCTCATTCGTCGAGATTTCTTTTCGCGATAACGGCATCGGTATCGCCGATCCCGAACGTATTTTCGATCCTTTCTTTACCACCAAAGACGTTGGCAAGGGTACTGGTTTGGGCCTGAGTATTTGCTATGGTATCGTCCGCGAACATGGCGGCGAAATTGCGTGTCACAACAACCTCAACTCTGAAGGAGCGACCTTTATCGTCCGTCTCCCGGTAGCATCCGAGACGGCATCCTTTGGAGCAGTTGCAGGAGTGCATCCACAATGACCCAGACAGGAACGAAACCCGCTTGTGCGCCCGTGCTTGTGATTGAAGATGAACCGGCCGTCTTGGCTTTAGTGCGCGCCGTTCTCGAGGGACACGGATACGCCGTCGTTCCGACCGAATCCGGCGCCGAAGCGCTGCGACTGCTGGCCAACGGCGATTTTCACGGTGTCGTCTCCGACATGCGCACCCCCGGAGGCGTCGATGGCGCCCAGGTCTATGCCTGGATCGCAGCTCATCGCCCCGAACTCGCCTCCCGGCTCGTATTTATCACCGGCGACATCGCTAACGAAGAAACCGCTGCCACGCTTCGCCGCACCGGCGCGCCCTGCGTGGAAAAGCCGTTTCGCGTCTATGAATTCATCGCCGTGGTCGAGCAGACCATGGGCAGGGCCGCCTCATGACTCAGAATTTGACGAAGGACGACTTCCGCATCCGATTGTTGATTGTCGATGACGAGCAGACCATCCGCCGCCTCTGCATCACCGTCGGCGAGTCGCTCGGCTTCTTCTGCCTCGAAGCCGAGAGCGGCGGCGCTGCTCTTGCATTGCTCGAAGAGCAGCCCGTCCACATGGTGCTCACTGACATGGTCATGCCGCGCATGTCCGGGCTCGAATTCCTGGAGCAGGTCAAGCGCGCCTACCCCCGCATCGAAGTCGCCGTCATGACCGGCCACGGCTCGGTCGAAACCGCGGTCCAGGCCATGAAGCTCGGCGCCTACGATTACATTTCCAAGCCCTTTGCTCCGCTCGACGACCTGCGCCTTTTCCTGCGCCGCATGGCCGACAAGGTCCGCCTCGTGGAAGAAAATCTCTACCTCCGCGAACGCTCTGAAACCGAGACCGCCGTCCACGGCATCATCGGCAATTCCGCCGGCATTCAGAACGTCCTGCGCCTCATCTCCCGCCTAAAAGACACGCGCACGCCGGTCCTGATTTCCGGCGAAAGCGGAACCGGCAAGGAACTGGTCGCCCGCGCCCTTCACTTTCGCGGAACCATGGCCAACCTCCCCTTTGTTGCCGTCGACTGCGGATCGCTCGTCCCCACCCTCATCGAAAGCGAATTGTTCGGCTACGAAAAAGGAGCCTTTACCGGCGCTCTCCGTTCCAAGTCGGGCCTGCTGCAATCCGCCGATACCGGAACCATTTTTTTCGACGAGGTCGGCGAACTTCCGCTCGAGATGCAAGCCAAGCTCTTGCGCTTTCTCCAGGAGAAAGAAGTCCGACCCGTCGGCAGCAATCAAAAAGTGAAGGTGGATGTGCGCATCATGGCCGCCACCAATCGCGATCTCGACGCCGAATACAAGAAAGGAACCTTCCGCAAGGATCTCTTTTTCCGCCTCAACGTCATCACCATTTCCCTGCCCCCCCTGCGCGAGCGCCGTTCCGACATTCCCATCCTGGCGGCGTTCTTCCTCGAACGCCTGGCTCCCGGACGCGGCGTCCAGCTCTCCAGCAACGCCATGAAGGCCCTGCTCGCCTACGACTGGCCCGGCAATGTTCGCGAACTGGAAAATTGCCTGGAGCGCGCCGTCGCTCTCGGCGACCAGCGCATCATCGAAATCAACGATCTGCCGCCCGCGATCGCGCGATCGGAAGTTCACTCCGAAGCACTCGATGCGCAAGAATTCTCCGGCACCGACCTCGAAGATATCGAGCGAGCCACCATCGAGCGCGTCTTTTCCCAGGTCAGGGGAGACAAGGCTCTGGCCGGCAAGATGCTCGGCATCAGCCGCGCCACCCTCTATCGCAAACTAAAGCGCTACCACATAGGCGCCCGCGAGGAGCCGCCTCAATCGACCACACTGCAATAGATTCAGCTTGGGGTCTAGAGCGGACCCAGCGTTGCTGTGCTGCCGCTCGTGTAGGAACAAACGCCTTGTGTTCAGTTCTATGACGCCTTTGGGACTCGGCTTGCCTGCGGTGGGCTAATTCGCACGAACATAGTCTCGGTCGGGCGCCTGCCAAAAACCCGGACCCGAAGACGGACAAAGGCGGCAGCGGCGACCCAAGGCCAAACCCTTATTAAGAGCCGCAATCCTTCCCTGCGTAATCCGGCTCGGAACGCTCTCTGTACCGTCCAGAATGCAGGGCCGCCAATCAGCGCAGCTCTCGCCAATCCGTGTTTTCTGCCGATGAAACGCTTGTTAGATTGCCAAGCGGCAACCAAACCGTGGCAGCCGGCGATCAAGCCCGAGACATTGTGGATGTTGTTGGTGGAATGCAGCCGGTAAAAGATCGTGGGCGGATCGAGGATTTGAATGGCGCGACCGGACTCGGACAACTCCGCAGCCAGGTATTGATCGTCAAACGGCCAAACCTCCTTCGTCCACCCGCCAATGGTTCCGAGAGTGCGGCGCTCCACGATCAGGACACTGGCGCTGCTCCGAAATGTCCTATCTTTCTGAACCCAATTATCGTGGCTGACAAATCGAATCTGGCTGGGAGTCGGAGCTTCCCCAAGCTCCGGAACGGCGCCCTGGAACCACGTCAGACTACCGAGAATGAGCACCGGCTTCAGGGCCTGGATGATTTGATCGTAGACGGAGAGCGCCCAGGGTTTCAAAACGTCATCGCCGTCGAGATAGACGATGTAGTCTCCCCGGGCAAGAGCAGTTCCAGTGTTTCTCGCCGCAGAAGCTCCCTGGTTCGTTTCCATGCCCACCAATCGAATCGCATCGCCGAAGCTCTTGAGCACGGAATCCGAGCCATCGGTGGAGGCATCATCCACGACGATGACCTCGCGGCTTGGATAAGTCTGAGACAACGCGGACTGAACCGCATCCGCAATGAAGTTGCGAAAATTGTAGCAAGTGATGACAACGCTAAATTTTGGAAGCGACACAAGCTTCTCCCCCACAGAGATGAAGCTGCATTGGCCCAATGTGATAACCACGAAGAACGGTGCGCCGATTGTAGAGCAGTCTGGCGTCATTCGTCCACAGTTTTGTCATCTTTGTGGCGTAACGCCGTAAAGGAGGAACTCCGCAACTATTTCCCGCGGCGCCTGCCTGCGGTCACGGCAACTCTGGATTTGCTATAGAATCCGCGCATGTCACTCCTGCACGTCATCATCCTTGCCATCGTGCAAGGTTTCGCGGAACTGTTACCCGTATCGAGTTCAGCCCATGTGATCGTGGCCGAGAAGCTGATGGGCCTTGATCCATCGTCGCCGCCCATGACCCTGCTTCTGGTCATGCTGCACACCGGCACGATGTTTGCCGTGATCGTGTACTTCTGGCGGCGTTGGCGAAGCACATGTTTCCAAACCTCGGCTGCTTTCAAGAAATCCGCCGGCCTTGTCATCCTGGCAACTGTGCTCACAGGAATCGTCGGCGAAGGCTGCATCAAGATCATCGAAAAGACCTTTTTTCGGAACGTACCGAATGCTCAAATTGAAGATCTGTTCAGCCATCTCGAACTGATCGCTCCCGCTCTCGCCGCCGCTGGAGCCCTGATCTTGATCGCCGGCATTGTCGAGAAGCGGAACCCGGCCGGAAGTCTGGCCGAAACAAGCGAGCTGAACGTGCGGCAGGCCAGTCTCATCGGTGTCGTCCAGGGCCTGTGCCTGCCATTCCGCGGCTTTTCGCGCTCTGGCGCAACCATCTCCACTGGCATGCTGGCAGGCGTGGCCAAGTCCCGAGCGGAGACTTTTAGCTTTGCATTGGCGGTGGTTCTAACTCCTCCCGTGGTCGCCCGCGAAGCGATGCGTCTCCTCCAGGCAGAGCGAACCAGCAACACACCGTACTTAGCCGCAGCGGTACTCCCAAGTCTCCTTGGCGCGGGCTTCGCCTTCTTTGCCGGTCTTCTGGCTTTGAAATGGCTTACCCAGTGGCTTGAAGGCGGACGCTGGTATCTCTTCGGCATCTACTGCCTCATGGCCGCGGCGATGGTGGCCGCGCTGCACCGGGTGGGTTATTGACCTTAGGTTATTGATCTTAGGTTATTGATCTGTGGTGTGGTTTGAGATGTGTCTTTCCTTCGTGGTCCTTCGTGCCCCTTGGTGGTCATCGCCTTTCTTCGCAGCTTAGCCGTTCGTTTCGGCCTTCGAACTGAGACAGTTGTGCCATTCTGAGACGCACTTCCCTCACGCCCTGAAGAATTAACCTGTTCTAACCCCACCCAACGCCGTTAACTTCTTGCCCTTCCTTCACTTGCTCCAAAGGGCATGACCTTCAAGCGTTTGGTGTAACTCGTGCACAACGGAATGCCGATAAGGCAAAACGAGTCTCCTCGCAAGCTCTTCCAAACCGGGGAGAGGGGAGACTCGCCTGCTCCAACTCCCCCGGGATTGAGGTTCCCGTGCCCAACCAGGCAACTGCTCGCGCTCTTGAACCAGACATCGTAAGCCGCCTGGCCAGGTTCTTTCCCGAAGCCACGCCGGTGCGGATTCCCATCAAGCTCAAACGCGCCACGGGCAGCGGCAATGGCAATGGCAATGGCAACGACGGCGCCAGCGCCCACAAAAACGAGAACGTTTTTCTTCAGGAGACCGTTATCGAGTTCGGCACGCCCCGTGAAGTTTTGTTTGTGGTCGACCGTCCTCTGGAATTCGCCGATCGCGTTCTGGTTGAAAGCAACGACGGCTCGCTTCGCGCCGAAGCCTCCGTGGTCGCGGTGCAATATCATCCGGAGCGGACAGCGGTTGCTGTCCGCTTCCTGAAACATGTTCCCAATTGGATTGTGAAATCATGACTACATCCACCCAACCTTCGTTTCAACCTTCCTTCGAAGAGCAGGGAGCCACGCTGTGTGCCCTGCAGCCCGTTTACGCTGCTCTGGTGCGTGAATTTGTGATTGAGGTTTCCGCCTGCCCCGTCGACGAGGGCTTCTCGCCCTCGCCCGAGTCGGCCGAGCACGCCGAAGCTTGGTTCCAGCAGGTTGACGCGCTGATCCAGGTGCACCAGTTACGCCAGTTTCTGCAGACCACGCCTCTGGCGTGCGAAACCGTGCTGCGCCATCTTCTCGTGCATCACCTGCGGAAGACCGCGAAGTCGGCCAGTGACCGCGACAAGACCGATTTCCTGCTCGTCCAGTATTTTTCGCTGTGCGCGCCCTCGGGCCTGGAAGACGCGGACGTGGACCTTGATTACGTCGCCCAGGTGCTGGAGCCCGCGCTCGGGCCGCTGCAGCCGAAGCTCCCCGGCTGGTTGAGTTCGCTTGAGACCGTCATGCAGTCGGCGTCGCGTTGCCGCCGCCTCAGCGAACTGCTGCACAGCGGCACGCTCGAGCAAGGGCGCAAACTCAAGACTGAAAACTCGGCCCGCTACTTCGACCCCTCGGCCATGGTGGCCTTTGCCCGTTTCAGCTTCATGATCCGGCGGATATTTTTCCGGCTCATGCACGACGATCTGAACGCCATCCAGGATGGCTTGCGCGAACTCGAGCGCCGCGGCATCACCACCATCGATTGCCGCCGCGCGCAATTTTCCTCCGAGGAACCGACCGGCCGTCTGCGCATGATCTGCCAATCCTGGAAAGTCATGTTCCACGCCGAATATTCCTCCGGCCAGCCGTTGCGCATGCTGGTCGATCTCCGAGCCTCCGTCGACGACGCGCTCCAGAACGGGGCGCGCACGAATCCGCTGATCGCGAGCGCCGCCGCCGCTTCCGGAAAATCCGGCGCCAGAACGCAAAAGTAATTTCTGAGCCCCTTGGCAGGCTGCTGAAGAACTTTGATTCAAGCGAGTATTGGGAAGAACACGGCTTCACAGGCTGCTGAAAAACTCAGGGTTTGACTTTGTTTTTGAAGGGGCACGGCTTTAATTGCGCCGCAAGTGACGCAACATCAACGGCGGCGTTAGCCGCTGTGACGCCACCGAGTCAGAGGCCAACTTGCAGAGCCAGAAAGCGACGATGAGCATCAATCGCCCGACCGTCCTGATCCTTGCCAGCGATCCCGCCTTCTCGCGCGAGATTACCGCGCATTGGCCTCAGGATCCTCATTCCAATGGCCCGGAATTCATCGTGCTCGACCAGGGCTTCTCTCGCGATCTTGAGGGCAGCCACTACGATCTCGCGATTGCCGACGCCTCATCCGACAAAAAGAACAAAGACCTGAAGCAGTCGCTCGCCGCCGCCGGCAAGCCTGCCATCCTGATTCACTCCGATTCCGCGCTCGATTTCTATAACATCCACGGGGCCGTTCTCGAGTTGCGCCGCGACCCCGGCCTCTGGCCGCCGATGGCATGCCTCATCGGACGTGAAATTCTCCGCCGCCGCCAAGCCGAGTCTGGCGCCCGCGAAGCCGAGAAGCTCTGCGCCGCCGCCCAAACCGAGGCTACTCTCGGACGCTACATGCTCGAGATGCGAACCAACGTCAACAACGCTCTCACCACCGTGCTCGGCAACGCCGAACTTCTGGTCCTCGAGCCCGGACTGCCCGCCACCGTGCTGGCCGAAGCCGACACCATCCGCAACATGGCGCTGCGGCTTAACGAAATTTTTCAGCGCTTCTCCTCGATCGAAAAAGAACTTTCAGTTGCGGTGCGCGAGTCGGGCAAAAAAGCTGTCCATGCCGCTGCCGGCAGTAACTAAGCGAAACTGTTTTCATAAACATTTCTCGCGAAGTGCGAGCTGGAAAGGGACTCTGTCTTTCACCAGATTTTTGTCAACTTTTCACTCCAGCTTAACTTCCCATTCACATGCCTCTGCTATTCGATGGACTGCGAAATATTTCCTCGCCGTATCGCCACCCGCTCTGGCGGCGATTGGGTAGCACCGGCGAAAACTGCATGAGCACAAAGCTTTCGATCACAGAGAGGAACAAAACATGCATACCAAAGAATGGGTAAAGGCAAGTTGCGCTTCCCTAATGTTGGCTGCGTTGATGATGCACCCAGTGACCGCGCTGGCCCAAAACCCAAAGAGTGACGGGGTTGCCGGCCAGAAGAAAGTTGTCGAAATCGCACCGAGGTCAAGCGCTGAAGTCGCCCGCTACACGCTTAGCGTGGAGGATGCGCCTAATCTCACCCATGCTCAGAAACTCGCTCTGCTCCGCCAGAACATCAAGTACGTCTTCGTTCTCTTCCAGGAGAACCGGTCCTTTGACTTCTACTTCGGCACCTACCCCGGGGCTCGGGGTCTGTTCTCTCAGCCCGCCGCGCAGACGCCTGGTTTTGTTCAGCCGCTCGTCTTGAAGGACGGCTCGGTTGGTACCATCTCCCCCTTCAAGATTCCTCAATCGGTCACCACCGCCCATGGCAAGACGGTGCTCCTCTATCCGGAGGACACGGAATCGGTTGATCACTCCCACTCCGGCATAGACGTCAAGCTGAATCTGAACGCCAAGAACGTCGCCCAGAATAATCGCTATGCCTGGGACGAGGAAGGCCTCTCTGGGACACTGAGCCCCGATGGACTTACCTATACCGGACCGGCGCCGACCGAGATGCAGCAGCAAATGGGCGAGCTGGTCATGAGCCATGTGGACTGCGATACCGTTCCGTTTGTTTGGAACTACGCGGATCGCTTCACGCTTTTCGATAACTTCTTTGACACCGTGATCGGGCCTTCGACGCCAAACGCCATCGCCATGATCTCTGGCCAGTCGGGGGTGACGCAGTGGATCAAGCATCCCGAGCTGGGCCTCAATTACAACAAGACAGGCGCCCAACTGCCCGTTGTCGGCGATCCACAACCCTTCTGGGGGTCCGCTCTGGACGTCTTTACCCCTCCGGGTGAAAGGCAGCCCACTGAGGGCGGGGGCGCTCCGAGCACCAATCCGTCTTCTAATCTGACGTTTGCCAGTTTGCCGCTCTCCTTTATGGGAAACCAGATTGAAAACATCACGGCCAACGATATGAACCCGGCGTTCGATCTCCTGGATATCCAGAAAGACATCAAGAAGATCGCCGGCAGCCCGGATGGGCCGGTCAATTGGGGCTGGTTCCAGGAAGGCTATGATTGGGAGCCGACCGATGGCGCCGGCAAACCCGCATCCAATTACAACTACGTCGCCCATCACAATGGCCCGCAATACTTCGGCTACGAGGCCAACAACCTGAGCGAAACCCATTCGCACCTGAAGGGCCTCTACGATTTCTATACTGCGGTCAACGCCAACGCGCTGCCCTCGGCAGGTGGTGTCTTCTATGTCCGCGGAGGGTATGGCAACAACGATAGCCTGACTCCTCGTTCACCCAGCCCGGCGGTCCAAGCCAATTTCCCCGGCAATGACGACCACCCTGGCTACTCCGACGCACAGATCAGTGAGGCCATGCTGGCCGACTCGATCAACGCGATCGCAAACAGCCCGTATTGGCCGCAGAGCGCCATTATCATCACGTACGATGAAACCGATGGCCTCTACGATCACACGCAGCCACAGATTCGTTCTTGGGATCCGCTTGGAGTCGCTCTGGATCAGGGTCCGCGCATTCCAGCGATCGTGATCTCGCCTTACAGCGTCGTCCACGGAATCTCCCATGAAGCCACTGAGCATGGCTCGATCATCAAGCTTATTGACGAGCTCTTCAACCTAACTCCGCTTGCCGATCTTCCCGACGAAGCCTCGGCACGCGCTCTGGGCGAGAAGACATACGGCCAGAAGTACCTGGGTCCCTCCGACGGCGCCACTCCTGGCGTCGGCGACCTCTTCACTGCGTTTGACAATGCCCGCTTAACAGGTGCAGCGCCGCCCTTGCCAGCCCAGTACGCGGTGATTCCGCCTGCTCAGGTTCTGAGCCTGCCCCACTTCAATGGTCAAGGTTGCCGCGTCCTGCAGATCAACCCGACCGATATCGTCGACGGCGTATTGATCGACCCCGCCCCAGCGGACGTCAATCCTCGTCCAGAAACCAATCCGGGTGTACCGGCACACGGCGGCTGGCCGAACAACTAGCAACCACTTTCGCGGCGGCCGGATTTTCTTTCCGGCCGCCGCATTCTTACTCGCATGTTACCTCTTGGTGTTTGCAAGGAACAGGACCCGCATGAACAGATTTTCCGCACTCCTATTTTCCATTGCATGGCTAATCATCGGAACAACCGCGACGGCCCACGCCGGAGCCACACTCGATCGAATCAAAGCCGCTGGTTCCCTCCCCTGCGGAATCAACATCGAAGAGCCCGAATATTCCACTCGCGACGCGCATGGCAATCACTCCGCGCTCGACTTGGATATCTGTAAGGCAGTGGCCGTAGCCGTGCTCGGGCCAAAAGCCAAATTCACCGTCGTGTCCTTTCGCGACGAGCAGGACGCCCTGAAAGCCCTCAAATCCGGCGAGATCGCGCTTCTTGCCACAGGATCTCCCAATCTCATTGATACAGCCAATACGGGCTTCGGCTTCGCGCGCCCCATTTTCTATGACTATCAGGGCTTTCTCGTGAATAAGACCATGGGAATCGCTTCCCCGAAGGATCTTGCCGGCAAGGTAACCTGTTTCCTCGGCAGCACCGAGATCGAGACCCAGATCGAGAGTTACATGAAGCGCGAGAAGATCAAGTGGCTGCCCCATCCCTTCCAGGAAGAAGGCGAGATGGAAGCGGCATTCATCACCCGCAGCAACTGCGCCGCCATCACTGCCGACGTCTCGCAACTAGCCTATGAGCGAATCGCCTTTAAGAGCATGGCAAAGAATTTTGAAATTCTGCCGGACGTCGTCGGCAAAGACCCGTTGGCGCCCACTTATAACCTCGACGATCCGCAATGGGCCACCATTGTCAACTGGACCGTCGAAGCTTTGATCCAAGCCGAGGAGAGCGGAGTAACGCAGGCCAATCTCGCCGAAATGAAAAACAGCGACGATGAAGTGATCCGGCGTCTGCTCGGCGGACAGCGCGGCTACGGCCAATTTGTCGGACTCGACGATGCTTGGGCTGCCCGCGTCATCGAAGCCGTGGGCAACTATGGCGAGATGTTCGAGCGCGACCTCGGCTCCGGATCGGTGATGAAGCTGCCCCGCGGCGCCAACAACCTCTGGATCCAAGGCGGCCTCATGTACGCGCTCCCCATCCGCTAACAGCCCGAGGTGCAGTGAGACCCCGTTCTTCAACTCTCAACTCGCCAGACTTTGCCATCCCGACCCTGAGCGAAGCCGAAGGGGGAGGGATCCGCATCTCAAGAATTGTCATCCCGAACGAAGTGAGGGATCTGCATTTCGCCGCGAACTCTAGATCGTTCGCTTTGCTCGGGACGACAGACGCCGCCAGCGACAAAAGGGCTATTCCAGGATCAGCGAGAAATCCCAAGCGGCAGACGACCGTGGAATCCCACCCCTCAAGGAAAGCAGGACGCGGCAACCGCCAGGACAGACGGGAACCGGCGGGACAGTCATCCAGAAAGCTACGGAACAGTTTGAGTTAAACTGTAATTGCCAGTCGCGAAGAAATCAGAGCGCGGTGGACTCCAAGATGCGAATTTGGTGGGGACTAAGGCATTTGTCCGGACTCGTTCCATACTTCCGAAGCAGCCGATTGGCGGTTCCTGTTGTCTTAACCGCCTGGTTGCTGATGCTGGCGGGCTTTGCGCGGGCCGAGACGGCCGCTTTCGATCTGGTCGGCCCGAAGGTCGAAGTGCGCGTGCAACGTGAGGGCAAGACGCTGCCCATTTCCGAGGTGCCCAGCCTGCAGGCGGGCGACCGGCTCTGGGTGCATCCGGATCTGCCCGACACTCAATCGGTGCATTACCTGATGGTTGTTGCTTTTCTGCGAGGAGCCACCAACCCTCCGCCGGATTCCTGGTTTACCCGGGTCGAGGCATGGAGCAGACCGGTGCACGAGGAAGGCGTTTACGTAACCGTGCCCCCGGGGGCCGAGGAAGCCCTCGTGCTGCTTGCCCCAGAAACAGGGGGAGCCTTCAGCACGCTGCGGCATACGGTTCGCGGCAAGCCAGGGGCCTTTGTGCGCGCTGCCCAGGACCTTGAGCAAGCCAGCCTCGATCGGGCCCGCTTGGAAAAGTATCTGGATGTGGTTCGCGAGAGTTCCGTGGCTGATCCGGAGCAACTGAAAGCTCGAACCACACTGTTGGCGCGCAGCTTGAATATCCGCCTTGACCAACAGTGCTTCGACAAGCCGAGCGCCCAGCAGGTGCCATGTCTTACCCAGAATTCCGATCAACTCGTGCTGGACGACGCCCACACTCAGACCATCGTTGCTTCTCTGACCTCGGGAGTTTCGACCGATCTGCTGTCCCAGATCAGTTCCACACCCACAGCCCGCGGCGGATACTACAGCCCCTACATTGGCGCGGTGGTGGATGTAGCCCGGATTCTGAGCACGACGCATACCGCGCAGTACCAGTACATCCCAGCGCTGGCATTGCCCGGACAGGACGAACTCAATCTGCGTCTGAATAGTCCTCCGTCTTTTCGCAACCCCAAATCGGTGTTGGTCATCGCTTTGCCGCCGGTTCGCCCGGCGCCGTTGCCTCCGCTCCGGGCCGTGGACCCGGCCCAGGTTTTCTGCGCGGATAAGCCTGCCCTCGTGCTGCCGGTGGACGGTGCTCCCCTGGCCTTCGCAACCGAATTGGGACACAACTTTGTGCTTCACGTGGAGACCAAATCTGGCTCGGGCATTGATCTTCCGGCGCAGGCTGATCCGGCGCACGGCGGATTCCTGGTTGACACCCAGGCGATGCAAGCCAATGCCTCTGACGGGGAAGAGGCCGGGATTCTGCGGGGAGTCTGGGGCTTCCGGCCCTTCGAGGGGCCGCGGTTCCGTCTCCGCAGTTCGCGTCCGGCGCAGTGGATTGTTGCCTCGAAAGATGCCAGCGCGCTCATCGTGGGTAGGGAGGATACTCTCCACCTGCAGGCCGCGGATGCCTGCTGCGTAAGCGAAGTGATGCTGCGCGACGACCGTGGCAAGCTCCTGGCGGCGGAGTGGAAGATTGCCAAAGCCGACGAACTCGAAGTGCAAGTCGGCCTGCAAGAATCGTCTGCCGGATTGTTGACCATGACCGTGAAAAAGTTCGGCTTGCGCGAAGCCGATGAGGTCCTCCTCCACACCTATGCGGAAGCGGCCCGATTCGACGGGTTTACCATCCATGCCGGCGATTCTGAAGGCGTGCTGAGGGGAACGCGTCTGGATCAGGTTATGGAACTCGACGCCGGCAGTCTGCATTTCAAGCCAGGAGCGCTTTCCAGGGAAAATCAGCAGGATGAATTGAATCTCGTCTCCCGGGAGCCTGCAACCGGTGCACTGCTGAAGCCGGGCGAGCCGATCGCTTTTCACGTCACGCTGAAGGACGGCCGCGTCCTGGAACTGACATCAATAGTCGAACCGCCTCGCCCCAGCGTGACCGTGATAAGCAAGAGCGTGCAATACGATCAGACGGCTCCCCCATCCCTGGTGCGGCTCGGCGGCCCCGATGAATTGCCGCAGGAGGCACGCCTCAATTTCTTCCTCAAGACTCAGGTGCCTGAGGCATTTCCCCCGACTGAAAAGGTTGAGGTCGCAACCTCCGACGAGTCGTTTCGCGTCCTCCTGAGTTTCAAAGACGGCAATCTTACGCTGCAGGATTCCAGGACGGTCTTTGCCGTGCTTGATCCCATGAAGCTTCTTGGCCCTTCGGCCTTCGGGCCCCTGAAGTTCCGTCCGGTGACAGCGGACGGCGTTGAAGGAGACTGGCAGCCGCTCATTAATTTAGTGCGTGTCCCCGCTCTCAAAGGTGTGCGTTGCGTGCCCGGACGGGAACGGCAATGCACGCTGAGCGGAGACAAACTCTTTTTGATTGACGAGGTGAGCACAGATCCCGACTTTGCCAACTCGGTCACGGTTCCCGATGGCTTTGCCGAAGCTACACTTGTCATCCCGCCACTGAAAGGAAAGACACTGTACCTCAAGTTGAGAGATGACCCCACAACCGTGGACACTGCGGTCGTGCCCACCCTGGCCAATTCGCAATAGGATTAAACGCGCTCCCACCCAATCCCTGAAGTGCGGGAGTCGCCGGTTGGCCCGGCTTTCGCATCCATATTACTGTCGAGGGTGCCCCATCCTAACGTCGTGCTTTTCGACGTTAGGGTGGGGAATTTGACTTTGGTTTGTCTCACCCTCAGAAGTTTACGCGATCAGGAATTCCTTCGTTCTGAGTTCTTTAATCGTATCCCGCAGCTTGGCCGCCTTCTCAAACTCAAATCGCTTGGCCGCTTCCCGCATATCGCTTTCTAACTTTCCAATGTAAGCGTCCAATTCTTCCTGCGATTTTAGATCAGGAATGCCTTCGGCTTCGGGCCCGGTCAGATCGGTATAGTCGGCGCCGACGATCGCGACGAGCGTCATGTCGAGCGGACGAACGATGGACTCAGGGGTGATTCCGTTTTCGTCGTTGTAGGCCTGCTGGATGGCGCGCCGCCGGTTGGTTTCGTCGAGCGCCTTTTTCATGGAGTCGGTCATGCGGTCCGCATAAAGAAGCGCCCGGCCGTTCAGGTTGCGGGCGCAGCGTCCAATCGTCTGGATCAGCGAACCGGCGGAGCGCAGGAAGCCTTCCTTGTCGGCGTCGAGAATCGCCACCAGCGATACCTCGGGCAGGTCGAGGCCTTCGCGCAGAAGATTGATGCCGATCAATACATCGAACTCGCCTTTGCGCAGGTCGCGCAGAATCTTCACCCGCTCCAGCGTTTCGATTTCGGAGTGCATGTAACGGCACTTCACCCCGACCTCACTGTAATACTCGGCCAGGTCCTCGGACATGCGCTTGGTCAGCGTGGTCACCAGCACGCGCTCGTTGCGCGCGACGCGGTCGCGGATCATGTGCAGCAGGTCGTCGATCTGTCCTTTGACCGGACGTATCTCGACAGGCGGATCAATCAAGCCGGTCGGGCGAATGATCTGTTCGACGACCACACCGGCCGACTTAGTAAGTTCGTAAGGGCCAGGCGTAGCCGAGACATAGACGATCTGGTTAGTGCGATGCTCGAACTCTTCGAAAGTAAGCGGACGGTTGTCGAGCGCCGAGGGCATGCGGAATCCGTATTCCACCAGCGTCTGCTTGCGCGAGCGGTCGCCGTGATACATGCCGTGGAGCTGCGGCACCGTCTGGTGCGACTCGTCGATGAACATCAGAAAGTCGCGCGGAAAATAGTCGAGCAAAGTCGGCGGCGGCTCGCCGGGAAGCCGTCCCGTGAAATGGCGCGAGTAATTTTCGATGCCGTGGCAGTAACCCATGGCCTTGATCATTTCCAGGTCGTACATCACGCGCTGATGGATGCGCTGCGATTCGACCAGCCGTCCTTGCTTTTCAAGCTCCACTTCCCACCACGCCAGTTCGGTCCTTATAGAAGCCACGGCGGAGGCGCGAGTTTCTTCCTTCATCACATAATGCGTTTTCGGATAAATCGGCAGCCGCATGTAACGCTGCTTGACCGTGCCGAACAAAGGATCGATCTGCGAGAGTGATTCAATCTCGTCGCCAAACATCTCGACGCGATAAGCATTGTCGTCGTAGGTGGGATAGATTTCGATAACATCGCCGCGCACGCGAAACGTCCCGCGCCGGAAATCCTCTTCAGTGCGCTCGTAGAGAATTTCGACCAGCTTGCGAGTAATGTCCGATCGCTTGATCTTCTGTCCCTTTTCAAGAAACAGCAGCATCCCGTAGTAAGCTTCCGGCGAGCCCAGCCCATAAATGCAACTAACCGAAGCCACGATCAAACAATCGCGCCGCTCAAATAAAGACCGCGTAGCCGAAAGCCGCAGCTTATCGAGCTCGTCGTTTACGGTCGCTTCCTTTTCAATATAAAGATCCGCCGCCGGCACATAAGCTTCCGGCTGGTAAAAATCGTAGTAGGAGACGAAGTATTCCACGGCGTTGTGCGGAAAGAAACTCTTGAACTCGTGGTAGAGCTGGGCGGCTAGCGTTTTGTTGTGGGCCATGACGAGCGTGGGGCGGTTGGCGGCCTCGATCACTTTGGCGGCCGTGTAGGTCTTGCCCGATCCGGTGACGCCGAGCAGCACCTGATGCTGCTCGCGATCGAAGACGCCACGGGTGAGGCTGTCGATGGCTTGTCCCTGGTCGCCCTGGGGCTTGTAGTTGCTTACCAGCTTGAAGTCCACAGCTCATTATATGGGAGCCGCAAGAACTGCCTGCGGATGCACTTCCGTGTAAATCATGCTCGTTGGCAGGCAGGCACCTCGGAAGTTTGTACTAAGTGATTTACCCTAGGAACTGAGCAAAACCGCTCAGTGTCCCCGCCCGAAAGCTGCCTGCCATGACCGTCGTAACAGCCTTTTTTCCAGCAAAAGAACGCATAACCCCGAGTTTTTACGCGCAGTTAACAACCGGAGCGCGATTTGGCCGCGTGAATGCAAAGTGAGACGCAGAGACCCGAATCCAGATGCGGCCCGGGATGTGGCTTTGGGAGCCACTTGCCGCGACCGGGGCGCGTCGGTTAGGTGCGTACTTTTATGGAAGACAATTTCATACAGGTGGATCCCCGGGACCGGCAGATTATCGAGCTGCTTCTCCAGGGATGCGACAACTCGGAAATCGCTCGCGATCTGAACATTGCCGAGCGAACGGTCAAAGCGCATTTCAACCGCCTCTTTGTGCGGTTCGGAATCAAGGGTGGCATCAAGCGGGTTAAGCTCGCGACTTTACTTTATAGGAGGCAATTATGGTTGGAGAGACAGCAAACCCCGGCGGACCAAGCGAACGCGAACAACTCATCATTCAACGCGTAGCCGAGGGCTGCAAGAACCGGGAGATCGCCGATTCGATCGGGACCACCGAGCACGTGGTGAAAAATTATTTGCGCTTGATCTACGACAAGCTGGGATTGTGGAACCGCGTCGAACTGGCCCTATGGTATATAGCCCGTCAGAACGAGCAGGTTTATCACGCCTGAGGTTGCGCTACGGATTTAGAAGAGATCGCGGGTGCCCCATCCTTGCGCGGCTTTTTGCGCAAGGGTGGGATTCCATGCGCCCGACGGAAGATACGCTCCGATAGCCGCAGTCAAAGTCCCCGCCCAAGCGGGCCGGACGAGGCACCCTCCGAATTTCAAATGATTGCGATGGGCCGCCCCACCCGCCAGTTTACCTCCCGGAAGTTTCTGGGATTCCCAAATCTGGCAGCGAATTAACGATCCTTACAGTTTCGAGGCTGACGGTGATGACTTGGCCGATTAGGCGAAGGATGTATTGGGGATCGTCGGCGCGATTTGGATCATTCGTGATGCCGCTGCGTTTGTCGGTTGAGACCTGATATTGATCAATCACCCATTCGAGTGCGGAGCGGTTGCCGAGGCGGTAGTCGTAGGTTTCTTTCGGGATTTCGGAGGGGGTTAGGAAATCGTTGTAGATTAGGGTGATCTTGTCTTTGCTTAGGCGCATTTTAGTGACACGGTAATTTAGCTTTTCGCCTGTTTTTCTCTCTGCGTGAGCTTGTATTCGGGCTGCTGCTCGTAGTGGACGTGGATTTCTGTTAGGCGCTGACCGGCTCTGACTAGCTGGCGGAAAACTTCAACATCTTCAACCACGGGGGACACAGAGGACACGGGGGCGAACGGGATGCGGGGGAGTTCACGGCGGAGGTTGGCGGCGTAGCGCTCGCGGTACTCGGGGTGGTGCAGGACGGCGTAGGCGTAGTGGAAGATGTCCCACTTGGTGATGGAGGGGTCGTGGTAGTGGGAGCGGAATCGTTCGAGGGCCCAGTCGGTGATGTTCTCGCGGCGGTTCCGAGGAGGGACGGTGAAAGTTTAGCACCGCTGCGGGAAAAGCATGGATAACGGTGAAAGAACGGAGGGCGGGTCGCCGAGCTTGCCTATCCTCCTGTTCCTCAGCGTGCCCCGTCCAAGCTTCCGCTTGGGCGGGGCCTTTGACTTTTTTCATCACACCCGAGCCGTGACTCCCGTCACAGACTTCCAACCCGCCGTGCGCGACAATGGAGATCTGGTTGGGGCACTGTAGAGTTGTGCCCGTCTCCCAAGACGGACCTCGAAGCGGGTGCCCCACGTCTCGCGGTTTTCGAGACGTGGGATGTCCCAAATCATCTCAGCGCTCTTTGACAAGTTAAGTTGAGGCGATTAGCGGGCGTCAGCCCGCTGCCGAAATCCTGAGCGAACCGGGGTTCCCAGCGCGCCCGCTTTTGGCGCGATGGGGTGGAGGAGCGAAGGATCTCGTTAAGTCCTTATTCCGGAATACTTTACCTGTAAGTCCTTTAAACCCAAAGACCTGGCGGGAATTTCCTCCTAACGGCAATAATAGACTTGACAAACCCACGCCAGTTTGGTATTATTTGATTCATGGAAAGCCCAAAGACATTACAGCAAGCGATTCAATACTTTAGCGAAGAACAGGTTTGCATTGACGCTGTGGCCGCTATGCGTTGGCTTGATGGCCCAAGGTGCCCCGATTGCCACGGAGACGACGCCAAGAATCCATACTACCTCAAGACTCAGAAGCGGTGGAAGTGCCGATCCTGCCGTCGCCAGTTCTCCGTTAAGGTCGGCACCATCTTCGAGGATTCGCCGATCCCGTTGCAGAAGTGGCTCCCTGCTCTCTGGCTGCTCATTAGCTGCAAGAACGGCGTTAGCTCTTGGGAGATTCACCGCGCTCTTGGGGTGTCGCAGAAGTCGGCATGGTTTATGCTGCATCGGCTTCGCCTTGCGCTCAAGACTGGCGTTGTAGGGAAGCTGGGAGGGGTTGAGAGCGGAGGCGTAGAAGTCGATGAGACTTTCGTTGGAGGAAAACTCCGTAACATGCACCGGGATCGCCGAGAGCGATTCGCAGCCAAGAGCGGTCACACCGGCGGCGCAACTGGCAAGGCTATCGTGCAAGGTATCCTCGACCGCGATGAGCGCAAGATTCGCGCAACCGTTGTGCCCGATGTGAAGCGCGAGACTTTACAGAACGAAGTTCTCAACAATGTGAAATTTGGATCGCCTGTCTATACCGATGACGCCGTGCCCTATGATAATCTCCGATGGAAGTACGTTCACGAAACCGTGAACCACGCCGAAGCCTACGTCAATGGCCGTGTACATACCAACGGCATTGAGAATTTCTGGTCGCTGTTGAAACGGAATCTGAAAGGTACCTACGTTGCGGTTGAACCGTTCCATTTGGAGCGGTATGTGGATGAGCAGGTATTCCGCTACAACAACCGCGCCACTCCCGACAATCCACTGAACGATTCCGACCGCTTTTTGTTGGCGCTCTCGCAAGTCGCAAACAAGCGGCTTACCTACAAGGAACTCACTGGCAAGAGCGGAGATGCCGCAACTACGACGCCTGAGCCGTTCTAGTCCCTACTATCGCAAGCGTGGTCCGAAGCCGAAGAGTGTGGCTTAGGGCCGCGCTTTGGCTTTGTGGATCGTTCTGTTTGGTACTGTTCTTCGCGTCTCGCTATTTCGCTCTTGGACACGGTGAGAATCTGGCGCAAACCAGAATTGAATGCCCGCATCTTCTCTGCTGGCGTCGTGTCGGGATCAGGAATAGACTTCATGCGCCCATCATAACGCAAAAGGAAACTGCATGATTAACGAAGGCGCTTTACAACAGTTTTTGGTGATGGCTTTCGAGGGCCTGAAGGAGCTTGAACAGGCTTTGACCGAGACGAATGAGGAGATGCAGATTTTGCTGAAAGCACTTCACGGTTTGGAAGACCCAAGGATTGAAGCTGCTGTGAAACAAGCTCGGGAGGTTCATCGAAGACTGCAAGCGGACAGCGCAGGAAACGTTCATGCCGAATTCTCCAACGCATCCGAATACGATCAAATAATTCAACGGTTGTTAAATGGCGAAGTTTGCTAGTGTTGTTAACAAGTTAAAATGTCCGGTTTTTGTAGCAAGTGAAATGTCCGGTTTTGTTAATCTCCCGTAGCCGAGGCGGTGGAAAAGTGGGAATCCCGCGTACTTGGCGGGATTTCCAAGCGCGGTG
>Ga0208563_1000522_pt1 | contig 33495 bp, 31 predicted proteins | sample June2015DPH_17_1_2_FD_184717 | JGI IMG/M metagenome (GOLD analysis project Ga0208563, IMG submission 184717) | Peatland microbial communities from SPRUCE experiment site at the Marcell Experimental Forest, Minnesota, USA - June2015DPH_17_150... | ecosystem: Environmental > Terrestrial > Soil >... | reverse complement strand
CTGTATCCATCCTTTGCGCTCAAGCTCAATTAGATAGCGTGACGCGGTTTGCTGGGAAATCCCAAGTTTCCTAGCTAAATATTCAGTTGAAATTTTGGCGATTCTGCGGTAAGCACCCATTTCCGCAAGTTTAAGGAGCATGTAAAGATGCTGCCAATCGTGCTTTTCAGTCAATGCTTGATACTCCAGTAGATAAGAAAGTAAGTGCTATTGATATTTAAGTGGCTCGAAAAAATTTTAAGCTAAAGCCAAGCAGGTAAAGCGCGAACAGCTAAATCTTTGCTAACAATAATATTAACGCATAAGAGTTATAAGCGTCCATAGAAAAACATTGGAGAATGACAGTGACCGATGCATGAACGCTTGGAAACTTAGAATTTCTATGGCTGGAACACTCGCCATAATCTTTGGTTTATCCACACTCATATTCGCAGTCATCTTAACCGTGGCTGGAATAGGCTTTGACTTAATAACCATAGGAGTCCTCGTAGTAGTCCTCAACATAGCCCAATGGCTACTGGCACCTTACCTTATAGGCGCAATATACAAAGTTCGAGAACTTACACAAAATGAAAACCCGCAACTGCACCAGATGGTTGATGACCTAAGCAGGAAAAGCGGAATATCCAAACCAAAACTCATGTTAGCACAGATTCCGCTTCCAAACGCGTTCGCTTACGGCTCACCCTTAACAGGTAACCGCGTCGCCGTAACACAAGGGCTTTTAAAATCTCTTGACGATGGCGAAGTTGAAGCTGTCCTAGGACATGAACTTGGCCATTTAAAGCACCATGACGTGCAGGCCATGATGGTAGTTTCTTTCCTACCAGCACTGTTCTATTACATTGGTTACACGTTTATGCTGTCAGGCATTTTCGGCGGAGGCCAACGCAAAAGCGGAGGCAGCAACGCGCTAATAGGCTTGGGTTTTATGGCTTTCTCTTGGATACTAACTTTATTCACACTATACCTAAGCAGACTGCGCGAGTACTATGCTGACAGGCACAGCGTTTCAGTGGTTGATAACGGCGCAGAAAAACTCTCAACTGGTCTAGTAACAATAGTTGACGAAAGCCGACATGCTGGCAAACCAAACAAACAACAACAAAAAAATAACAGTGCCTTTAAAGCGTTATTTATCGCTGACCCTGACAGAGCAAGCGCTGATTCTGCAGAGTTACACGCAACGCATGCTGTAAACAAAAAAGATTTGCTGAGAGAAACACTCTCAAGAGAACCCACAAAAGCGGACAGGTTCCTTGAAATCTTCTCAACTCATCCTAACATTATTAAGCGTCTGCGTGCACTGCAAGAAACAAGCTAATCCAGCAAAAAACCGATTAAAAAGCATCCTCGCTGTTTAGAAATGGATTAACCCTTTTTTCTTCACCTATTATAGATGTAGTGCCATGCCCAGGGTAAACTAAAAAATAATCAGGCAAACGCACCAGCTTCTGCAAAGACATCCGCATGTCAGCGTCTGAGCCTCCGGGGAAATCTGTTCTGCCAATTCCTCCAGCAAACAATGTGTCGCCGGTGAAAACAAGTCTTTCTCCAAGAAGGCATATGCTGCCAGGTGTATGTCCAGGCGTATGTATAACCTTCAAAGATTCATTGCCAAACGTGATTAAGCTATCATCCTCTAACAGGACAGTAGCAGGAAACTCGCCTTTTTCCAACCCTTCAATAAAAGGGGCATCATACTTGTGAATGTAAATGGGAACATTGTACTTTTTTTGGAAAATGGCGTCGCCGTTGATGTGGTCTTGGTGCCCATGAGTGTTCACGATTAACTTTACTTTTAATGCGCCTTGAGTTATGTAATCGAAAATTTGTTCAGCTTCAGAAGAAAATTCCACTCCTGGGTCAATTATAATTGCCTCTTTAGTTTGCGGGCAGTTAACGACGTAGCAGTTTGTTGATAACATGCCAACAGTGAACGTCTCAATCAGCATACAAACCAACAATCGAGTAATGTTGATAGACAAAATAAACTATTTGCCTGCAAACCAAACGCGTTGCTCCAAACCTGCCTCTTAGCAACGCTTTTTCCCATTGGATGATGCTTCTGGCTTATCAAAGAATAGGAAGCTATTGACTGTAATGTTAATTGTTTTCTTTATCTTATCTTTCCCTATTAACGCCTAAGTGACCTGCGCTTCAAGGTAAAATGAAAAATAAAGTTAAAAAAAACTTCTTGCCAAGCTAAGCGTCAAAGACCTGTTGAAAACCGGCAAGTTTCATGGCGCTTCCGCATTTGCCACAAACGATAACTAATTCAGCAAGTTTATCGTTGACAACTTTAGTATCTACGATTCTATAATTCTCCTCTGACTCGTCTTCAGGTGAGATTATCATTCCGCATTTAGGGCATGGGAAAGAACCGTCGCCTTCGATAATTGCCAAATTTATCGTGTATACCGAATCTTTCTTGTCCGGCTTTTTCATCATCATTCTTCTTCACTCCGTTTTCTTTGAATTTTCTTTGATTGCCTTTATTAATTAACGGTTATGAATTTCTAGTTAGTATGCAAGATATATTTAAAAATTTGACCCAAAGAAAGTGTTGTTCTTCCACGTTTTCCATCTTGAATTGCTATGCTCCTTTTTCTTTCTCAAAGTTCTCAGGTGCAATGTAATCACCATATTTTTCTTTGGCTTCAAGCAGGCGAGCGCGTTGCAAGTATAGTATGCCGAATAGTTCTAATGGCGTGTCAGTGACGTTTTCTTGATAGAACCGTTGTACCCGTTCAATCTTTGCTAGGTTTTCTGGAACGCGGATAGTGAATTGCTTAATGTAGTCTTCTTTAGCGTAGTTTTTGCCTAATACTTGCTTGAATAGCCTGCGTAAGTCCTCGTATTTTGGAATGTAGCCTGTTGGAGTTTTTAAGGCGTCTACTTCGCTGTGTACTCTCAGTTCCATCCATTTTATCCAAACATGCTTGTCCTGTGGACTGTTTAGGTATTTGCCGTTGCCTACTTCTTTTAGGAAGTAGTTAACTCCGAAGATGACTGGTTGCTTCTTGAGTTTCCTTCCGAAATTCAAGTTGTTGTGAACGTTTTTGCCTAATGGGATTGAGATGAAGTCTTGGATGCTCATCATGTTAATTTCGGGAACGCCCTCTTGACCGATGGTAGCGAAAGTGGTTTCAGTCTCAAGTGATGCGCCATAAGCGATGATGCCGTGCTCCCAACTGAAGCTCTGCTGAACAGGCACATAAGCCTTAGCATCCCGTCCGCCGTACATTATGCAGCTTAATTCAACACCCATAGGATTGTCAAGTTCAGGGTCACAGTTTTCCAATTCTTTTAGGGCTACTGTGTAACGAGCGTTTTTGCTGGCAGGAGGAATCTCGTCGCCGTTCTCATCTTTTTTGCCTTCATACCATGCTCCAGTATAGTTTAAGCCTTCTTTGGGAAGCTCTTGCCCCATGCCAAGCCAGTATGGTTTGCCATCTTTAACCAGCACGTTGGAGAATATTATTTCTCCTGGGCGAGTTAGCACTTTGTAGATTAACGCGTCATCCTTTGGGTTTACGTCTTGTATTATGCCGAATATGCCTGATTCAACATTTACCGCTCGAGCCGCAGAATCAATGTCTCGAAGGTAAGCTATGTCATCGCCGAGAATTGTCTCTCCCGGAAGCATAGCGGTTGAAGTTTTGCCGCAGGCACTTGGGAAAGCTCCAGCAAAATACGTTTTGCGTCCATTTGGGCCATGTACACCCATGAGTAGCATGTGTTCTGCTAGCCATCCTTCGCTACTAGCTTTTCTAATTGCCAAGCGGAAGGCTAGTTTTTTGAAGCCGACGGAGTTTCCAGCGTATTGGGTGTTGACGCTGTAGATGGTGCTGTCCATGTGGTCGATGTAGATGCATTTTTTATTGTATTCTACGCTGACCATGTCCCCGTTTAATTTTCCTGCAGAGTGTAGGACGCGTAGGAAGTCGCTTTTTGGTCCTGCTTTTACAAATTGCTCATAGCCAGAGCGATAAAGCAGGTCTTCTGAATGTGCGACGTACCATGAGTCTGTGCATTGCAAGCCAAGAATAGTGAAGATAGAATCTGGTGGACCCAGCGAGATGAAGCGGACAATCATTGTTTTTCCCTGCATGGAATCCCGAAGGAAACCTCTAACCTCAGCCAAACCTTCTTGTCGATCAATTTGGCTGAGGGCTTTGCTTAAGGTAATTCCTTTGGGTACAAGGTACTTGGTGGCTTGGCGGTCTCGTCCTTGGTCATATTCGCCGTCAAAATGGACAGCGTGTCCTGGAAGAGTTAAGATTGCTTGTTCTTCCCCTGAGGCGATTGCTTGTTTGCGTACGTGTGCGATGTCTTCGGCTGAGTCACTGCAGATGAAGATTTTCTCGGGGTGGCAGAGGTCGCTTTCTTTAGCGATAAACTCATGGACGTTAGGGTTGTCTATGGCACTTAGTTTTTTGAAGTTCGATTCGTTAAGTTTTGGTTGTAGAGCCTCAAGGTATGCATTCATTATAGCCATTTCTTTACACCTTAAAACAGTGCCCTCTCTGTGATTTAGAGAAAACTTTGGTTTTCAGCGTAAATCCAGATTTGTTAGGCATTTTTAATCGCTTTCCTTTCTGTGAGTTGAATAAGTAAATGATAAACTTTGTGCAAGACAAAGAAAAGTTGAGGATTGTATCAATCACCAGCATGTTTCTTTACACAGCATTAGAGTTCATTTACAGTTCCAGGCACACGTGGAAAGGGCTGCGTTTCAGCTACGTGTTTGACGCCTGCAATCCAGCCTACTAGGCGTTCCATGCCGATGCCTCCGCCAGCGGTGGGTTTTAATCGGCCTTCTTTTGCCATTTTCAGCACTAATGCGTAGTTTTCTTTTTTGACTTGGTCGCGCTCAATTTTCTTTGAGATTTTCGCGTATTCCCATTCGCGTTTGGCGCCCGATAGTACTTCGCCGTACTGTGGCAGGAACAGGTCGTAGTTGTCCCATTTGCCTGTTTTGAAGTCTTCGTAATCGTAGAATTCTCTGGGGATGTTTGTTACCCAAACGGGTTGGGTTGTTTCTTTGGCTATGCCTGCTTCCCAACCGTCTGCGCCGTATTTAGCTTCAAGTTCAACGCGGTCGTAGATTTTGAATGGCGCTTTTGGTGCCTTAAGAGTGTCGCAGCGGCAGAGAGTTGTTAATTCTCCTTTCATGTCAAGTTTTAAGTCCTTAATTAGAGTGCATATGGCGTCTTCTACAAGAGTGATGATGTCTTTTGAGGTGGCGTCTCTTGCTTCAAAGTCTAGCTGTGTGAACTCGTAGATGTGTTTGCCTGTTGCAGCGCGTTCTGCTTTCTCTATGCGTATGTTGGGTGAAAGTATGAACAGTTTCGGGTAAGCGGTTGATGCGGCGACGAGTTTGTGAATGATCATGCTTGCTGTTGTGCGTACTGGTTTCCCGTAAATGTCTACTTCTATTCTTTTATCTATGGATGCGCCTGGGTCTGGCCACAGCGGATCAGTGCATTGGCTCAGGACTACTGGAAGCAGCCATTGGAAGCCTTGATCTACAAATGTGGAAGTGAGGCTTTTTAGCGTGTAAGTCATTATTTTGCCTATGCAGGCTTTTCTTTCTAATTCGCTTGGTGAAAGTTGGTCTAATGGTTTTGGGATTTCGATTTGAATGGTTTCTTGTTTGCTTTTCAATGTGATCACGTTATGTTAATTATTGGAAAATACACTATGCAAAGTAGATAATAAATTTTTTATAATAAAACATGGATAAATTACAATAAACACAAGCTTTTATACTTGCAGCTTGTAATATTTACATATGAGCGGTAAACTTGACGAAAAGGACGTAGCAATACTCCAACTGATACAAGAAAACAGTAAACTCACAGCCAAGCAAATCTCCAAGAAAATCAATTCGCCAATAACCACTGTTTTCGCAAAAGCAAAACGCATGGAAGAACTAGGCATAATAAAACAGTACAGGGCGATTCTGTCTCCTGAAAAGCTGAATTTGGGAACGGCAGCTTTCATTTTGGCTTCTGTTTCGTACAGGGCAAAAACTGATGATTCGCCTGTTTCTCAGAGAGTCGTTGCCGAGGAGATAGCACGGTTTCCTGAAGTGCAAGAGGTGCATATCATCACTGGCGACTGGGACTTACTTGTTAAGCTCCGTGCTGAAAACGTTGATGCCGTGGGCAAATTTGTAGTTGACAAGTTACGATTGATTAAGGGTTTAGAGAAGACGCTGACGTGCATGGTTTTTGAAACTGTGAAAGAAACCACAAGCCTGCCTCAATTCCCAAAGGGAAATGAGAAAAAACCAATTAAGCCTTAACTTCCGAAGAGCTTGAATAATACAGGAGCGGTAATGCAAGCAGTACAGTGTTTTTTCCCTTAGAAGTTAGAGCATACTCCACTCTTAATGGCGGACCAGCAGTAACATTTCGTGTAATGTAACCGTGTTTCTGAAGCATCTTCAGCTTATCTGACAGCGTGCGGGAATTGACGGTTAAGATTTTTTTGATTTCGCCAAAGCCAATTGCGTCTTTAAGCAGTAGCGTGTAGAGGATTTCAAGGCTCCATTTCTGGAACAAGAGGTTGAAGCTTCCTTGTAGGCTTTCAAGTTCGTCCTTGAGTTCGGTGGGCGTTATCTTCTGAGTCTCTATTATTTGATTAAACGTTTCCTCTATGCCCTTCAACACTTGGTCCATACGTGCTTCTACGATTTTGCGGAACTCAGCGCTTAAAGTTAATGGGGCACTCATTTGGTTTACACTCGGTGTAACTTGGCTCACTTCATAGTTTATAAGGGTTTACTAATACAACAAGGTATACAAAGTACATCAAGAAGGTCACGGAGGAGAGAACCCTTGGAAAAATATGACGCCATAGTTGTTGGCGCAGGAACAGCAGGCTGCTTAGCTGCAAAAACCATCGCTGAATCAGGCTTAAAAGTTTGCATAGTTGAAAAGAAAAAGCGCGAGCAGATTGGAGAAAAAATCTGCGGCGACGCTCTCGGAGAGCATCACCTGAAATTTTTAGGTTTAGAAAAACCTTCAGGCGGCGAGTTAGAAGCACGAATTGACGGCATCAAAATCTATTCACCTGACGAAAACACGGTTTTCACCATAGCGGACAAGGACTTTGTCGGTTACTTGCTTAACAGGCGACTGTTCGGACAATGGCTACTGAAAAAAGCAACTGACAGAGGCGCTGTTCTTGAGGATAACATGAATTTCCGCTCGCCAATAATTGAGAAAGGCGCAGTAACTGGCATAACAGCAAAAAACATGAAAACAGGCCAAACCATGCAGTTAAGAAGTAAAGTTGTAGTTGACGCAAGCGGTTTCTTCGGTGTTGTTAGGCATCAGCTTCCCGCGGAAATGGGCATAGACCGTGAAGTGGAAAATGAGGATGTGGAGGCTTGCTACCGTGAAATCCGCCAGCTAAAACAGGAAACCGAGAACACCCGTTACTGCGAAATTTACCTCAACCAGAAAGTTGCGCCTGGCGGTTACGTGTGGATTTTTCCCAAAGGCGGAGCCAGAGTTAACGTTGGCTTAGGCATATGCATGCGCGGCAAATATCCCAGTCCAAAAAAGCAGCTATACGATAACACGTTCACTAAGCCTGCTTTTGAAGGCTCGCTGGTTTTGAATGCAGGTGCATGGTTTGACCCGACACGGAGACCATTGGATAACATGGTTGCTGACGGTGTAATGTTGGTTGGTGACGCTGCGTCGCTGGTTAATCCGATTCATGGCGGCGGCATTGGTCCGTCGATGCTTAGCGGGTACTTTGCTGGGCAAACAATTGTTGAAGCATTAGCCAAAGGTGAGCCTACCAAAGAAGCCTTGTGGGGACACAACAAGAAGTATATTGAGACATATGGAAAGAAACAGGCAAGTTTAGACGTTTTCCGCATGTTCCTATTATCTTGTAGCGACAAAGACCTAAACTACGGCATGAGCCAGAAACTCATGACTGAAGACGACGTGCTGAAAGCTGGCATGGGCGACGACTTCCACCTGAACATAACTGAAACCGCCAAACGAGTATTCCGAGGCATAAGGCGAGTAGGCTTCCTAAACAAACTTCGGTTAACGGTTACAATGATGAGGCAGGTCGGCGCACACTACAACACTTACCCAGCAACACCGCAGAACTTTGAGCCATGGCGATTGCAGACGGTTAAACTTATTGAAGAGGCAAAACAAAAGCTCACAGATTAATCGATTCTGAGCCAGTTTTTTCTTATGCTATTTTTGTCTTTATTTTGAAACTCATAAAGGCTTAAATTCGCAGTGTAACATGCATATTTATGGTGAAAAAATTTGGTTTACTGTTCTAAGTGCGGTGAAAAAATCCCAGATGACGCTTATTTTTGCCCCAAATGCGGCACCAAAACCGAGAAGGGCAAAGCTGCGAACGCGGCTTATCCTTCTGATGAGCTGCGGGATGCTTTTTACAAAGTAGGAATAGAGCTTGAGAGAGCCTTCACTATTGCAGCGCACGAAACGCACTCAGCCATCCAAAGAGCAGGGAAGAACATGCAGCAAAAATCTGCACAGCGAGAAGGCGTTGTTTGTCCTAACTGTAAAACAAAGAATCCGTCTGGTTCGATTTTCTGTCATAGCTGCGGCACAAGGATAGCGCCAACTGAAGAGTCACATGGCAGTGCTTAGAGATGGATGGAAATAAGACTCTTGTAGCGTATGAAACTAAGGGCGGAGCCACTGAGGGGGCAGCACAGAAAATAGCTGAGGTTTTGCGTTCCAAATATGGGTTAGAGGTTGATTTGGTTGACCTGAAAGTGCAAAAAGTGCCCGATTTAGCGCAGTACCGAAACGTAGTCATCGGCGGAGGCGTAAGAGCAGGCAAAGTTTACAATAAAGCGTTAAAGTTTCTCGAAAATGACCTCAGCGGTAAACATGTGGCATTTTTTGTTAGTTCAGCACAGGCAGGTGCACCGGCCAGTTATGAAAATGCGAAAGTAAAATTTGTAGAAGACACGTTGGCTAATTATCCTAAGATTAATCCTGTAGCTACGGAAGCCTTCGGCGGACGCATAAAAATACTTGGAAAAACCGTCACCGACAACAGGGACATGGCTAAGGTAGAAGCTTGGGCAGAAGAGCTTGGAAAAAAATTCACCCAATAAACCGAGAAGCATGAAGGCAAGTGCTTTACTTTGCCCGACATGTTGCGTTGAATACGTTGAAGTCGAGTTTGACTTTGAGCTTGACGGCGTTATACTGCACAACGTAAAGGGACTTAGATGTCCCGCATGTGAAGAAGAAGTTTTCACGCCCGAACAGTACGAAGCAATTAGAAAACGAATCAGCACTTAGACTTAGAATACCTAGCAAAATAGCACATGCAATCTTCGAAGTCTAACGCCATGTGTTCACTGCTCCGCAAACATGTCTAAGCAGCGATTTTTGTTGATAAAAGCTTTTTTGTCAACATTTCTGGACTAAACGGCGATTTTTTAGTCAAGGTTTCTTGACAAAGACAAGAACACTAAAAATCAGCAACAAGCGGCAGGAAGACATAGGGGTAGGCTTTTTGCTTTGGTGTTTGGGTAGCAAATAGCGGAAGGGGTAGGTACTTTTTAGCTGGTAAATATAGGTCTAAAAAGCAGGCAGGTAGAGGGCAGGGTCATTTTTGTTTAGGAATTTATATTTCAAAATTGACTCCAGAGTACAGTGCCTCAATACAATAACTTGGAATTCACGCTACAACCTTTCTTTTAAGCGTCGATAGGTTTTTATCTTCTCGGGGTGGCGAAATCTCCCGCACAATCCCCTTTTTTCTATTTTGTAAACCTGCCCTAGCTTAATTGACTTGTTTTTGCCATTTCCAAAATGTCTTGAGACGACATTTTCGCGTTAAGACTCGGATTCGATTTTTCCGTGGTCGGCGAGGAGCTGGTAGAAACCAAGCTTTTCCCCAGCATATTCCTCAAGGATATCCCAGTCCTCAATGATATTTACCAAGCCTATGTCGCCCGCCGAATAGTGGAGAGGTAGGTGAAAGTGAAAATCTAGTTACATAATTGACTTTTTGGGGAGGTTTGCTGAGGCTCTGGAACATTCTTAAGGAGAAAAAGAATACCAATGTATTCCCGATGACTATTGTTAATTTTACCAGAGCCTTCTCAGCCCTTATCTCTTCTCCATTGCTTTTTAAAACTAAAAAAGGGGAAAGTAGATTTTTTGGTTGCGTTGTTATTATGGCCGTTTCCTAAGCATCAACAAAGCTAGTACAGCGAGGCCTACGATGATTACAACGAATAGGCCAGCGATTGCAGGAACAAAGTACATGTCAGCGACAGATGTTGGAGTAGGTGTAGGTGCGGCAGTAGCTGCTGCTGTTAAGACATCAATGTTGGTTTCTGCTGATGAGCTCCAGTAGGAGTTGGTGCCGCTGAATGTGGCTGTGATTGTGTATAGTCCTGGAACTGGGGGTGTCCACGAGATTGCATATTGGCCTGCAGCGTCGGTTGTTACAATGCCTATGTTTTCAGTGTTGCCATTCGGATCAAGGGCAGTCAGTGTCGCTTGAACTCCAATTGGCGTGGGCGGCGAATTCAGTAACGTCGCGTTCTGCATATGGAGATAATCCATATATTCGCTCATGCTGGCATCGGAAACTGCGGGAGTGCCTGGCTGTGCTGGAGATTGATCTAAAACATTGCCTTGTATTAGTATGGTGCCGCCTTGTGCAACGACATTGTTCTGTATTGTGACTGATGTTGAGGTTTGGCCTTTGCCTACGCAATAGAGGTTTCCATCGTTTATTCCGGAGCCTATGACATAGCCATTAGCAGCACCAGCCGGATAAACTCCGCCGTTTAAAGTCCAGGTGATATTTCCTGTAGTAGCGTTAACACATACCAGCATTGCTTGCCTTGGAATAGGATCGAGTTGGTATATTGTGGAATAGCCTGCGTATGCATAGATATTACCACCTACCATGAGCATGCCACTAACGCAGGGCACTGCATTATTAGTGTACTCAGTTGAAGGAATAGCCTCACTCCGCCATAGCTCCTTCCCCGTTGCCAAGCTTAGAGCGGTCATTGTACCGTCAGGGAACATAAGATACAAGTTTTTGTAGTCATTGGTCTCAGCGTTGTAAATGGTCCATTCTGTAGCCCACGTAGAGTCTGCAAAGCTGGAACTTTCCCATAGTTCAGCGCCAGTAATCATTGAGTAGCAGTGGAACGTTGTAGCAGTTGGATCAAAGACAATAAAGTCGTCGACTCCATATAAACCGATTTGGTTATGCAATGAAACCGGATATGTCAGGGTAAGGTTCCACAGTAAGGTACCGTCTTTTGCGCTGTAACCCCAGTACTGATTGGGGTCACTCCTTACCACAATCGTAGAACCATCTGTTGATACTCCGAAGGGCATTATGACGCGATTAACTAGTGGTACTGGCAGTGTTATGTTCCATGTGATTCCTGTAGACCAATTGTTATTGACAACCTTCGATATGTCCCAAGCAATCAAGTGTTTATAATCTGTTGTAACTTCATAGGCAAAATTGGTACCATCAACAAGTTTGTAGAAGACAGGAGCATTAGCGATTGACTTCATTAGTGTTCCAGTTAAGGGATCATAGTAATTCCATGTAGTACCAGAGGTTCCAAACAGGTATGGCGTTGGTATTGCTCCATAAGAATTGTTGAGAACTACTGAAGAGTCCAAATAGGCTTGAGCAAATGGGTTTCCAGGTAGGTGTATACCGTAACTAATCGAGCCAGCTGCTGTGTACAAGACTTCTCCAGTTGTTTCATTGATGCATTCAAACTTGCCGGCATTGGGTATATTTATGAATACTTTGCCGTCAATGATTACAGAACTAGGCATATTTATAGCAGTTGTATAGCTAAGGCTGCCATAATCTCCACCTATAATGCCTCCTGCGGTAAGCTGTTGGCTCCAAACTATGTGCCCAGTGTTAGGTCCTGAACCATAGGGCTGCCACCGAAGACAAGTGGGACCGTTAACATCCATGGTGCCATAGATCGAACTGCCCAGCCAGTCGCCTGAGATTTGGCTCCATTCTCTGTTGTTGCTGTTTATCGGATAGCTCCAGTAGGTATTTTCGTTCGGCAGTTGCGACCATGGATAACCGTTAAGCAGACCAGCGTTGACTGGATCAGTTTGTACTGTAAAATAGGCTGTGGTGCTAGTGCATCCTAAATATTGTACGGTTCCAGCGGCGTCAGTTATGTTCTGTGCAGGCATCGTGAAGGTTACACTCCAGTTACCCGCCATATCAGGCGCATAAAAGAAGTATACTGAGCCAGTTGCCTCTGTTACTCCTGCAGCAAATTGACCTGTTCCGTCTACCGGCATGAACGTGTCTTTTGTTCCGTCAGGTCTTACGAAGGTCACCGTTACACCGTGAAAGCCTGCAAAATATGGATAATAGTCATAGGTTGTAGGTAGAGGATGGACCCATAGGTTTACAGTTGCTTTTTGGCCGACTCCGACAAGTGTTGGCGCAACGCTAATGTAACCAACAGTTTTCTCAGGCTGAGGAACACCAACCTGAGCCAAACCAGGCTGAGCAAAAGCCATCATCAGTGTCATAGCTAGCAATAGAATTAACGAAAGCGAAAGAATTGCTTTTTTGTTTCCTTTAATTATTTTTGAATTTACATTCATTTTTAGTTTTCTCCTTTTTAAGAGTGACTCCTCTATACGAGGCAAGAAAATAAAAGAGAGCTTGGAAAGTGCCTATTTGCAGAAAGTCTTTTATTGAAATATTAACAAATAAACGTAGATTCGTGTTGACAGAAGAATTTATCGACAGCCTTTGTAAACTTGGATTAACAAACAATCAAGCTCGAGTATACCTCACAATTGCATCCAAAACAAAAATTAAAGTGCCCGAAATAGCCAATTTAACAGGAATTCATGAACAAGATATCTATAAGATATTACCCAAACTTGAACAAACTGGGCTAATAACCAAATCAACAACTAAACCACTTATTTTAGAAGCATTAGCCCCCGAGGTAGTGCTTATAAAATTAATCAAAAAACAGCGAGAAAATCTTGACCGAGCGGAAAAAAACACTCAGGAATTTATTAAAGCCCTCAAGTGCAAAAAAGCAGTTTATAATCAGAAAGAGTATGAAGAAAAGGCCACTATTTTCAATACTTACTCCCAGAGCTGTAGGAATAATGCATTTCTAGCTTTTAGTAGAGCCAAAAAAAGTTTTGACGTAATAGGAGAAAAAGATAGCACAAACCTGTTTCTAAAACTTGCCCTTCCCCAACTTAAGGAACATATGCACATATTTGAAAAATATCGAGTTAAAGTGAGGATGTTATCGCAATATATAACTAACGAAAATTGTCCAAGTGATATTAACCTAAAACAATTTTCAACCTTAGACATCCAAATAAAACAGGTTCGTTTGGGCACAGATGCAGCCTTGCCTTTTCTGAACTACTTCATAATCGATGGCAAAGAGGTAGTGGCTGGAACTACCGGCCCGTTCGAAGCCATGGTTACAGATTGTATGCCTATTGTGCGATTAGCCCAAGAACACTTTGAGAAATCGTGGCAGGACAATAATACAGAGCTTATATTCTCCTCAAAGCCAACAAATGATTTGCCTGTAAAAGTTGCTCCTAATTCTAATTAACATAAGCATACTGATCGCAAACACCCAATCTGAAAGTATAGGCTTGCGAGAATCTTTATACTTTCTACATTCGTAAACAACGCAAAGCAAAAAAATAACATAGTAAAATCTACCTTAATGGTACATCTTTGCAGGGCTGAAGTCGCTTACTTGCTGAGATGCTAAAAGAATAGTACATTGTCATCGAATGAAGAGAAAAGCAATTAAAACAGTCATCTTCCCATGAATTAATGATTCCAATGTCAACGTATGTGGCCAGCCATGGCAGCGCCATTAAAGTTCTTTTCATTGTTTACGGAAGATATCAACAAGATATGAGACCCACAATTGTAGCCTCTTACTCGGTAACCTTGTTTAGAAGCTCTTCAGTACTTTTTTTGTGAATAATAATTGCAGGATAAGCCTTGGCGTGCAGATCATGCAATACTGCATTCGAGTTAGGTTGAGTTTTCTGGGCTGTTATGTGTACAACGTAACCTGCTTTTTCCAGACAGCTTATTCTCTTGTTTACGCTTGCATAATAGGTGCCATGTAGACCTTTTTGCTTGCCCAGTTGCCTTTGCAGTTCAATGATTGTTTTGGGCCCTTCCCGGGCAAGTATGGCGAATATAGCTCGATTCAGACTAGCTTCTCTACCCTTGAAAACAGAAAGCTTAGAGCCACTATCATCATACTCTTTTTTACGCCGACTATGTGGGTAAAAATGGCTCGAAGAATGGATTGCAGCTACAAACACCAAATGCGAAAAGCAGGTCGAGGTGGCATGCCCGAATGTAAATTCAGAAATGCCTCCTTGGCGGTCAGTGTCACCAGTAAAGAACGGGTAAAATATCGAACAGGTAACCACTAGAGCTACCGCTAAGGCAATAATGTCCCTGCTTCGCATAAAACTTGAGCAAATGATCGTTAAATAAAAAATTACTGAAAAATCTCGCTAACACAAAGTTTGTTCAACAAAAATACAAGACCCATAAAAACAGTTGAAAAAAGGGGATTTGGACAATGGGTACTCAAGTAAGCTTTTGCTCGTAAAGTCAGCTTACAGATGTCCACCGCTAACACCAGACCTCATTTTTGATGATTGGCAGCAGTTTTTCGGTTCCAGCATTTCTTACTCACTCCAAGTTACCCGCATTTTCCCTTTTTCGATCCTCTTAGCTGACCACTTTCCTGAATAGGTACAAAGTGGCGCCGAAAGTCACAATTGCAATCACTCCGATTACAGCGTAAGCAGAAGCAAATGTACTCCAAGTCAACCCTCCCTCGACTAAGCCCCTTGTTACGTTTGCGACATAACTTAATGGGTTGTAGTCAGAAACGGTTCGCGCCCAAAGAGGCATGATTGATGTGGGAAAGAGAGCGCTGCTAATAAAGATAAGTGGTAAGGCTATAATATTGGACACTGCTGATAGAGTTTCTGCGTTCTTTGTCTTCAAACCCAAGGCAAGTGAAAGCCCAAACCAAGCAAGTCCGAAGAAGGCAAAAGTCACGAAAATGAGTAAGAGTCCACCGACCCCGGTTGCGATTCTAAGACCCAGCAGCATTGCCACTCCAATTATTATGGCTGACTGGGCCATGAGCACGAGTATGTCGCTCATCAAGCGGCCAAGCAAAATTGCCGATCTGCTGGCAGGAGTTAAAAGCACTTTCTGAAGAAACCCCGAGTCAAGATCACTCACAATCGACTGGCCCGTTGGCATACCAATTACTAAATTCAGCACCAATATCCCAGGCGTAAGGTAAGCAAGGTAACTCCCAGTGGGTCCCAGAAAAATGCCGAGTTTTTGAAGTAACTGCGAGAAAAGGATCAGAAACAGCAATGGCGTGAAGAGGTGGATAAACAGTAGAGTAGGGTTTCTCCGTAGTTTTGTTAAAGCTCTTTGGAACAAGGATTGAATGTCATAAAATAGTGTCATTTTTAGTTTACCTCACATTAAGATTTGTTCGGTGGGTTTTCTGCCGAGTTCTTCGGGTCTTATTCTTCTGCCTGTATGGTGCAGGAAAACATCGTCAAGTGTTGGAGAGGACATGTTCAAAGAGGTCGGGCGAATGTTGTTGCGGTCCAGCGCTGTAACTATGTCAGCTATTATTTCGTTTGCGTTCTTCGCATGAGCAGCAATGCCGCCGTCTGAATCAGTAACATCCATTACTCCCGGAATTTCTTGCAAAATCCTTTTTGTTTCGGATCTCAACAAGGAATCTTTTGGGTTCTTAAGTGAAAGAGTTATGGTGTCATGTCCGATTGCTTGCTTGAGTTCTGTGGGCGAACCACCAGCAACAATCTTCCCGTGGTCAATTATTGAGAGTCGCCGGCAGAGCTTGTCTGCCTCCTCCAAGTACTGAGTCGTCAAAAATATTGTAATGCCTTCTTCCCTGTTTAGCTCATCCAGGTAGTCCCATATTGACGCACGGGCTTGAGGATCAAGCCCAGTCGTCGGCTCATCAAGGAAAAGTAATTTAGGCTTATGAATTAAGGCAGAGGCGAGGTCAAGTCTTTTCTTCATGCCCCCAGAGTATCTTCCTGCGGGTTTGTCTGCGAACTCCTCAAGTTGAACCATCTTCAATAACTCGATTACGCGACTTTCAAGTGCGCTTCCTCTCATCTGTTCTAAACGGCCTTGGAGCCTAAGGTTTTCTTTACCCGTTAGGTCGACATCGATAATTGTTTCTTGGCTCAGAACTCCGATGACTTTTCGGATTTCCTTTGGCGATTTTTCTAAATCGTAACCAGCTACTTGCACGTGCCCTGAAGTCTTTCTGAGGAGCGTGGTGAGGATTTTGATTGTGGTGCTTTTTCCTGCGCCATTCGGCCCCAGAAACCCGAAAAACTCGCCCTCTTCTACGTTGAAAGAGATTCCGTCGAGTGCTTTTGTGCCGTCAGCATAGATCTCTACGAGGTTTTCGACCGAAATGATGTCTGTCATGCTACACGCCTACTTTAAGGTCAAAAACTGTGCGCCCTGTAGAGAGATGACGACATTTGTGAGGGTCGCTAGTAGAGCAAGCGCCTTATGCCCATAATGAGGATTAAGCTTGCCTGAAGCTCTATTTGAAGTTGGAATTTGTTTCATGTTTTTCCACTCTGAGTAATTTCCTGATATAACGCAACTTTTTCGGATTTAGGTTATGGCGAGCATATTCGCTTTTGCACAACTTATTTATTATAGCGAACCAATTTCTGTTTATGCGCAGGCTTGTTCTAGAGTTGTCACTTAACGATGCAATTAAGAAATTAAAAGAGCAAACCATAGAGAGGATGGAAAAGTCCGGAATAGAATCTGAAAATTCAAAACTTATGAATGACAGGCAACAGCACAACTTAAAAAGGCTCGAAATGTTTCAAAAAATAAAGCTGTTTGAGATGCTGCATATTCTCAGGCTTGACCAAGAAGAATTTGCTGCCATATTCAGAATAGAATCTAACGACTTGTCTTTAAACATAAAAGAACTGCTAGATGCCATTCTCTCTGAAGTTAAAGGGGAATATCAGCTTTTAGAACATGAAGAAGGAACCTACACCTATTTTATCAAGGGAAAGCCCCATCATCCAAGTCCTGACACGCAAAGCAAAAGAATAAGCATGTATCCCATCCTGCCTTTTTCTATCAGAGATGGAAAAGTCAGGGTAACTTTAATCGGAGATAATGAGCAGGTCAAAGAAGTTTTGGCATCTAGAGGGATTAGTTACAGGATAATTTCGTTAATGGACGCCAAATTCTCGCCTAGTTCACCGATTAGCCGCTTAACTGAGAAACAGCGGGACGCTATCATCTTGGCTTTTAACAGTGGCTACTTTGATACGCCACGGAAAATAAGTGCGGATGAGCTTGCAGCGAAGCTTGATCTTGCGAGTTCTACGTTAGCAGTTCATTTAAGAAGAGCAGAACGCCGGTTACTCGCTGAAATGTTAAACGAGTAAAAACATCGTTCACTTTTAAATTTCTTAGCCGTTAGTTAGGCAAAATGGCCAAGTTTTAATCATAACTACCGTTCGTTCTCTTTATCGTTTGTGGGTCAGAGCCACCAGTGAAAAACGGGTAAAATATCGAGCAGGTAACCACTAGAGCTACCGCTAAGGCAATAATGTCCCTGTTTCGCATAAAACTTGAGCAATTGGTTGTTAAATAAAAAATTGCTGGAAAAAGCTGGCTGGCAAAAATATGATGAGGCGACGTTTAACGGTGTTCAGATGCATTTCTTCCGCAAGCCTAAGCGGTTCGGCGGACTCAAAAAACTAGACGATAAGTCCGAAAAAGGGGACGATAGGTTTTTATGTTCGGCTTAAGTCTCTAAGGTGTCACCAACATGTATTAAACGGCAAAAGAATGGATTGATGGACCAAAATGGTTAGAAAAGCACGAATACGCCTCACAAGCACAGATTACAGCAAACTGGAAGAGGTATGCGGAGAACTGAAAAGTATTGCCCAAAAGACAGGCGTAAAAATCAACGGTCCAGTACCATTACCCACAAAACGATTGCGAGTGCCAGTTTTAAAAGCGCCTTCAGGTGAAGGAACCGCAACATGGGACAGGTGGGAAATGCGCATTCACAAACGCTTAATCGATATTGACTCTGAAGAGCGTGTTATGCGTAGAATCATGCGCATCCGTGTGCCAGAAGAAGTCCACGTGACAATCGAACTCATCTAAAAACACGGTTTTTGTAAACAACCTCTACTCTCCCCAATTGTCTCGACAAAAGCTTTCTGCCCCGACACCGCAAATTTATCTATGTTAAGCTGTTTTCTTACGGCTTCACAGGTTTTGTTTTAGATGCGTGCTGCTTGCGGCGCTCGCTGTTAAGATGTACGTGGTAAACCTTTTCTAGCTTTAACGCTTATTCTCTTTTCACTGGTGCTTTCATGTCCGGTGAAATCGAAAGAGAACTTGAAAACTGGTTTGCTGACGCAAAGAAAGTTGTCGTAGCTGGGATTGGGAACCCCATACGCTCAGACGATTATGCAGGATTAAAGATTGTTGAAAAACTAAAAGGCAAATTGCCAGAAACCGTTTGCCTGCTGGAATGCGAGACGGTTCCAGAAAGCTACCTTTTAGACATAGAGGAGTTTAACCCCACGCATGTGCTGTTGATTGATGCTGCTTTTTTAGGGTTAAATCCCGGGGAAGCCAGCCTTGTTGATGCTGAAAAGATTTCGGATTTTTCCGCAATTACGACGCATCTGTTGCCTTTACGTATTTTTTGTGAGTATGTTAAGCAGGCGACTGGTGCAAAAATCGCTTTACTATTGATTGAGCCAAAGAGTATGGAGTTTGGTGAAGGTTTAACCGCTGAAGTCCAAGCGGCAGCAGAAAGCTTAACGAAAATATTGCTTGATTTGCTTGGTTAGGGTTCTTTTCTTTTGAAAACGGCTGTTGTATGCTTTGTCGTGTCATAAAATCACTCAGGAAAACAAGCACAAACAGCGAAAATTGGATAATAAAGGAATGTAGTTGATATGGTGCAACAACTGTTTAGACAGGTTAGTTAATTAGCCAGTTTTTAGTAAGCAAATATTGTGAAACAGTCATGCCTGGAAAAGCAATAATAGTTATGGGTTCAGAGCGTGATTTAGATTTTTCTAGGGAAATAGCCAAGTACCTTAAACTTTTAGGAGTAAGCTACGAGTTTCGGGTTGCGTCTGCTCATAAAACTCCGGAGAAAGTGCTTGAAATAATAAAAGACTTCGAAAACGAAAAAGTAGTTTACGTTACCGTTGCTGGCCGCTCGAATGCACTCAGCGCTTTTGTCGATGGCAATTCATCTAAGCCTGTGATTGCATGCCCACCGTACTCCGAAAAATACAGCGGAGCAGACATTTACTCTTCGCTTAGAGTGCCAAGCGGCATAGGCTCCGTTGTAACGATTGAGCCTGAAGGTGCAGCGATTGCTGTAGCGAAAATTTTTGCTTTAGATGACAGCGCGATGGCGGAGAGCGTTAAGAATTATCAAGCATCCAAGAAAAAAGAGCTTGATAAAGCCAATGAATCAGTAAAGAAACTAAAATAACCCCTTCTATGTCAAGATAGCTTCTGTCCTACGCATGTGTGTGCGCACAATAGACCCCTCCGGTCTACTAGATGAACCTAATATGCCCCAACTATGATTCAACATAGAAGTGCATAGAATTAGAGCTTGCACTTTTCAACATAAATTGCGTGCTTTCAATGTTATTTTGCAGCGCTTTATTGTTAGAATGCTTCAGCTACGCTACCAGTAGGTTCATTTTTTTTATTCCTTATGGCAAAGCGTTATCCTGATTGAGTTTTCTTCTTCCAAACGTAAGCAACAGCTACAACAGCCATAATGATGGCTACCGCTGCAACTGTTAATATAGTGGAAGCTGGAACAGTTGGCGAAGATGTCTGTGTTGTCTCTGTTGCTGTGGCATAAATAATGTTGGCAATAACTTGAGATGGAGTTGCTTGACGGTAGCTTATATGTGGATTGCCATTAGAGTCTAGTGCTAAGTAGCATGGTCCATAGGCAGAACGGTTTAAGTTTGCAGTTTGAATGTTCCAAGTTGTGCCTGTCCAACTGGCATATGTTCCACTTGAAGTAAAGATGTGTTGGTAATCATGCGAGTCTAACGCTAGACTCATCGAGTATGGGAGGCCGACGTTTGAAACCACCGTCTGCATATCCCAAGCTGTTCCATTCCAGCTGGCGTACAGTATGGTGCTAAGAATAGTCTTATTTTCGGAACTGACATAATGTTGTGTGCAGATAAAGTGTGGGTAGCCTTTGGAATCTACAACCAAGTTTCCATAGTCACCTGTTGGAGGTGGCAAGGAGAGTGGCTGAATCTTCCAACTAGAATTTTGGTATGTGGCAAGCGTGACGTTTATTGCTTGAATGCCAATTGCTTGACTATAATCCGCATAGGATGAAGGGCTGTACATAATGTATGGTATATTGTTTTTGTCTAAAGCAAAAGATAATCTGAAGGCTAGGTCCCCTGGCTTATAAGTGTCTACTGTTTGAATATTCCAGCTTGACCCTGTCCAGATAGCGTACTTGATTGATGTTCCGTCAGTGTAAGCTATGTGCGGATTGCCGTACGAATCCAAAGCAACAACTCCGTATCCTGCACCGTTTGGGTCTACTGTTTGGCTAATCCAGCTTGAACCCGTCCAGCTAGCATACATTAGGGGGCTATATAATATGTGTGGATTGTTGTTGGCGTCTAATACAAGGCTGTATGCAAAGCCTTCAGATACTTTTTGGGTGCTCCAGCCTGAGCCATTCCAGCTTGCATACATCACGAAATAATAGGGAAACTGGCGCACGGTACTTTCGTTCCAGTCAGTGTATGCTATATGGGCTGTGTTGTTTGAGTCTACTACAATGGAGCAGTAACCGTTGCCCATGGCAGCGCCGTTTTCATCCACAGTTTGAACACTCCACGACAATGAAGTTTGAGCTGGCGCTGTCGAGCAAAAAGCCAACAATAGTATGGATAGAGAAAGCATGCTTAGGAAGGCGCAAACTCGCATTTTCTATACCTCGTTAAAGGCCTGAATGACTTATATTTTGGTGATAGTATAAAAAATTATGCAAAGACAAATTTCTAGATAATTATCGCTGTTCCTACATAAAGCGATATAAGCTAAAATAGAATATTCTGCTACAACTAAAGATAACATAGGGATAACAGCATGGGCAGCGTGAAAGACCTCGAAGTAATCAAGCAACCAACCCAAAACCAAACGGGCGTTGGCAGATTCCACTTTTCAGACCGCTACAGCGTTTTTGACTGGGGCGAAATGCCCGACCACATAGACGGCAAAGGAGCAGCTCTCTGCCTTATGGGCGCTTACTGCTTTGAACGCTTAGAGAAAAAAGGCATCAACACTCACTATAGAGGTTTAGTCGATGCAAACGGCAAAGTCGTCAAATTTAGCGAGCTAAAGCAGCCCTCAAGCATCATGGAAGTTAGTCTAGTTAACGTTTACAAACCGCAAACAAGCGTAGTCAACGGCAAAATTGTGCACGACTACAGCGTTTACACTCCGAACCTGAAAAACTGCCTAATACCGCTTGAAATTATCTACAGAAACGGCTTACCCGAAGGCTCATCAGTTTTCAAACGGCTCCAACAAGGAAAAATCAGCCTAAAAGATTTAGGCTTAGACCATTATCCAGAGCCAGGCGAAAGCCTCGCTAAGCCAATTTTTGACGTTAGCACTAAACTTGAAGAGACCGACCGATACGTGACATGGCAGGAAGCGCAGAGAATCGCTGGTTTAACTGACCAAGAACTAAACAACGTAAAGGCTACGTTACTTAAAGCGGATGAAGCCATAACCGAAGTGGCTTCTCATGCAAATTTGAAGAATGAGGATGGAAAAATCGAGTTAGCCTTTGACGACAAAAGAAAACTCATGATAGTCGACGTGGTCGGAACCTTAGACGAGTGCAGATTCACCTACGATGGCGTGCACGTAAGCAAGGAAGTTGCAAGGCAATTCTACAAGAAAACAAGCTGGTACACTGATTTAGAGCAAGCAAAAAAAGCCGCTGAAACCAAAGGCATACAAGACTGGAAAGCACTCTGCAAATCGCAGCCGCCAAAACTGGACCCTCAGCTTAAAGCAATCATTAGCGAAATGTACATGGCAGCGGCAAATGAAATGACGAACCGTAAACTGTTTGATGCACCAAAGCTCTCGTTGGTGATAGCGAAGTATAAGGATTACATGAAGGAATAAACAATGTTAAGCGAAAAAATTAGGCAAGTAATAAAAAAATACAATCCTAAAGAGATTCGAATAGGCGTTTTAGGTTCCCACTCAGCGCTTGAGATAGCTTCAGGCGCAAAACAAGAAGGGTTCGAAACGGTAGTCGTGTGCCAGAAGGGCAGAGAAAAAACCTACACTAAATACTACAAAAACCTCTTCGACCACACATTAATGCTGAATAAATTCTCAGAGATAACAAGCCAGAGCAACGTGAAAAAACTCACCGATTTAAACACGATTTTTGTTCCAAACCGCTCATTCTCGGTTTATGCTGGCTACGAGGCAATAGAAAACCAGTTCACCGTGCCCTTGATGGGTAACAGAGCAATGCTGCGGACAGAAGAGCGTAATACTCCAAGAAACCAGCTGTACCTGCTTCAGAAGGCTGGAATAGCTACGCCTAAAACTTTCAAGTCACCCAGCGAAATCGACCGCTTAGCAATCATAAAAGTTCCAGAAAAAGAACGAGCAATTGAGCGAGCCTTTTTCTACGCGTCTTCGCCTGAAGAGTACGAGAAAACGGCGCAAAAACGCATAAAACAAGGCATAATTACCCCTGAAGCCCTGAAAAACTCGGTCATAGAAGAGTACGTTATCGGCGCCAAATTCAACGCTAACCTGTTTTGGTCACCCTTAACCGACGAAATCGATTTGCTCGGTTTTGATAGGCGAATCCAAACAGACCTTGACGGCATCTTAGACCTGCCAGCCCAAGAGCAATTAGAGCTAAACATTCCTACCCAGAACATTGAAATTGGTCACATGGGCGCAACCATGCGAGAGAGCCAAATAGAAAAAATCTTCGAAGCAGCAGAAAAATTCGTCAACACATGCAAAAAAGAGTACCCCCCCGGAATGATAGGCTTATTTGCATTGCAGGGCGCAGTTACCAAGGATTTGGAGTTCTATGTTTTTGACGTCAGCCCGCGTGTTCCCGGCTGTCCATGCGTTGAGCCCACTTCGCCTTACATGAAATACAAGTATGGCATGGAAGTTGGTCCTGGCAGACGCGTTGCCATGGAAGTTAAACGTGCAATTAAGGAAGACAGGCTTACGGAAGTGGTAACGTGATAACCAGCACGAACATCGCCAAAATACTTGAAAAATACGACCAGAAAAAGCTAGCCATCGGCACTTTAGGCTCCCACAGCTCACTCAACATTTTCAAGGGCGCCAAAGAAGAAGGCTTCCGCACAGTATGCGTCTGCAAAGAAAAAGACGCCATAATGTACAAGAAATACCCGCTTGTTGACGAGTTAATCATAGTTAAAGACTTCACCGAACTCTTAAACGAGGCATTACAGGAAAGACTGCGCAAGCTAAACGTCATTTTAGTTCCACATGGCTCATTCACCGCTTATCTCAGCACGGAAGAATTAACTGACAGCCTTTTCGTTCCCATGTTTGGAAACCGTCAACTGCTCCATTGGGAAGCAAACCGCAAGTCCCAGGAAGAATGGCTAAGGCAAGCTGGGCTACGCTTGCCAGCAACCTTCAAAACCCCTGAAGATATTGACCGCTTAGTCATCGCCAAACTGCCAGGAGCCAAGGGCGGAAAAGGCTATTTCTTGGCTAATTCACCTAAGGCTTTCCATAAGAAATTCAAGGAATTGGTGAACCGTGGCTTGCTTAAAGATGAAGATTTAGGCCAGATTCACCTGCAAGAGTACGCTTTAGGCGTAAACGTTTACCCCAGCTACTTCAGCTCAATCCTAAACGATGACGTGGAGTTGCTCTGTGTTGACAGGCGTTATGAATCTGCTGTGGATTCCATTGGCAAAATTCCTGCAAGCGAACAGCTAGAGATAGATGTTAATCCCACGTACACTATAGTAGGCAATTTTCCCATTGTACTCCGAGAATCATTGCTACCTGAACTAATGCGCATGGGAGACAACGTTCACAAAAAAGCCAGAGAGCTTGCTCCACCAGGAATTATTGGACCATTCTGCCTAGAAACCGTAATAACAGACGACTTGAAAATTTTCACGTTTGAAATTTCAGCACGCATTGTTGCTGGGACTAACGTTGGCATTGGCACTTCACCTTACGCTTACCTGAAGTATGGCGAGAACATGTACATGGGCAAACGCATAGCTAAAGAAATAAAAGAAGCTAGAGAACAGAAAAGGCTGCAGGACATTTTAGCTTAAAACTATATGCTAAGAAAGGCAAACCTCAAGTACGCCTTCAAAGTTTCTTCTAGTTCTGTTTTTCTTGTAAGCCTTCAACGCGTCAATCAATTCCAATCTATTCTTTTCTCCAAAAATTTCAGACAAAATCTTCGATGCTGTGCTGTTGCCTGCGAAAAGGTACTGGCAAACAGCCGTAACATTCGCCACTCTCCGTTCCACGCTGGCGGTTTCAAAATCTACAATGAAGGGTTTCTCTGTCTTGTCTACAAGCAAGTGTTTAGGTGCTTTGCTGAGTTCGCCATGGTCCAAGCCGACTTGGTCGAGTCTGAAGCATTGTTCTAAGACTTCCATCAAAACTTGTATCACTGCTGTTGTATCTTTGTTTGTTTTTAGCCAATTGGGAAGAAGGTCACCGTCAATCAACTGCATAAGAAGAAAGTTTTTGCTCGCTGTCATCAGTCTCGGAGCCACGTTTACCGAGTTCGCTTTGGACAACATACGCGCTTCATGAAGCAGGTCGGCTCGGTCTGAGTCTACTCTGCGGATTTTGACCGCCACTCTCTGTCCGTTAACGTGCGCGATTACTACGATGCCGACAAAGCCCTTGCCCAAAACTGGAACCCCAACGCCGAAGACGCTGGCTGTCCCCGAAAACTCAAGTGCCGTGACGCCGTGGCTGCGCAACTCTTCAACGCGGTTTTGCAGTTCAGTTTCGCTGGGATTTGGAAAGCAAAGGACTGAAGCGTATGGTTCTTGGTTCAGTTGGTCAACTGGGACGATAATGGGCTTTTTCACCTGTGGGTTCCTTCTAAGATGGTGATTACTACGGTCAGCAGGATTATAAATTTAATATTGGGCATGGAGAAGAATCATCCATTGAACTTTGATTGGGCTCCCCAGAATCGGAATTACAAAATGAACTCTTATCCCCATCACTTTTTGAGTATGTTGTGCGAATGCACTATAAGCTGCGAAGCGTGTATGACTGGAATGGAACCTAATCAGCAGAGGAGCCAAATCAAATCGGGCATCCGCGTAAAAATCGTCTTAAAGCAACACCAGCACAGCGGCATATTAACCGAGGGCATCGTCAAGGATATCCTCACCAACAGCTCAACTCATCCCCATGGAATCAAGGTACGACTTACAGACGGCAAAGTCGGCAGAGTCCAATCAATAATGAAATAATGGCCAATATGGCTGAGTTTCGTGCAAAACGGCTGGAACCTCCAAGTCTTTGTTCGGTCGATCATTGATGACTTCGGGTTTGAGCGTATAATTTTAGATTGCTTCCTTTTTTCAAAAATTGTTAGTCAAGAAACTTTGACTAAATCCAGTCAAGAAATGTTGATGAGAAGCCACTTTAACCTCTCTCAAGAATGCTAATATTTCTATGTGGTTTCGTGAGCACAACAACAAACAAGACGGGGGTGGGTTTGGGGGTTATAAATTTAATAGGGCGACGACATTATTGGGATTCTGTTTGTGTATTAGCTATGCCGAGATTCAAGCAGATAGCGCAGATTCAACAACTGATGAGCAGAAAAGAGATTATTCGGAACATAGGCATAATTGCTCACATTGACCATGGCAAAACGACGCTTGCAGACTCCTTGTTGGCAGGGGCAGGTTTGCTGTCGCCGGCAATGGTTGGTTCCGCTCGAGTACTTGATTTCCTTGAGGAAGAGCAGAAACGCAAAATCACCATAAAAACAGCCAACATAAGCCTGCTCTATAAAACCGCAGTCAACCCTTACATAATCAACCTTGTGGATACTCCTGGGCATGTGGATTTTACGGGCAAAGTCACCCGAGCCCTTCGGGTCATCGATGGTGCCGTGGTGGTTGTGGATGCAGTCGAGGAGATCATGGCTCAAACCGAAATTGTCACGCGGCAAGCGCTTGAGGAACGCGTTCAACCTGTGCTTTTCATCAACAAGGTTGACCGACTGATTACCGAGTTGCAGCTGAACGAAGAGCAAATCCAAAAGAAACTAGACCACATAATCAGCAGCTTCAACGACCTCATAGAACTGTATTGCGAAGAACGCTTCAAAAACCAGTGGAAAGTTGATCCTTCATTGGGCAATGTGGCTTTTGGCGCAGCGTTGCATGGTTGGGGCTTTACGTTAAATATGGCTAAGCAGAAGAGCATAAAGTTTTCAGACATAATAAAAGCTTACGCGAAAAGTGAAGAGGAGAAACTGCAAAAAACTCTGCCTGTTTACGAAGCCGTTTTTGAAATGGCAATCAAGAAGCTTCCAAATCCACGACAAGCGCAAGCGTACAGGATAGAGAAGATTTGGGATGGGCATGTCAACTCGCAGATTGGCAAGGCATTGGTTGAATGTGGTGATGATGGGCCAACTGTTTTTTGTGTAACCAACGTACATTCTGACCCGAACGGTGGCACTGTCGCCACGGGAAGATTGTTTTCGGGCAAAGTAAAAAAAGATGATAGGTTGCATCTTGTGGATGCTTTGGCTGAAACAGTGGTTAATCAAGTCTCTATTGATATGGGATCATTCAGAGAGGAAGTCAGCTGGGTTTCAGCAGGTAACTTGGCATCTTTAACTTTGACTGGTACGGTGAAGGCTGGCGAGACCCTCGTTGACTTAGCGCATAAAGAGGGCATGGTGCCTTTTGAAGGCATAAGCTATGTTTCAGAACCCGTGGTAACTTTGGCAATTGAACCAAAAAACCCCAAGGATATCCCAGTTTTGCTTGAGGGATTGGAGAAACTTGCCGTTGAAGACCCGAATCTTAAGGTGGCGGTGGATAGGGAAACTGGCGAGTACCTGCTAAGCGGGATGGGTGAATTGCATTTAGAAGTCGCCATCAACCAGCTAAAAAGTTGTTGCGGCTTGGAGGTTGGGGTTTCTTCGCCTAGGGTTGTTTACATGGAAAGCGTTGAGAAAAAGGGAATTGTTGCTCTGGCGAAGAGTCCAAATAAACTGAATAGTTTTTGGGTGCAGGTTGAGCCTGAGCAAGAGGAACAAGCAAAGCGAACAAAGAAAGGTGAAGAATCAGGCAGTATTCTTTCGGTTGATGAGTATCGAAACGTGCTTTTAGACTGCAGCGGAAAAACTCAGCAAGTCCCTGAAGAGGTTTTAGAGGCTATTATTGCAGGGTTTGAATTTGCTTGCAAGGCTGGCCCGTTGTGTGGTGAACCAGTTCGGCATTTGAAGGTGAACTTGGTTGATTTCCAACTAAGCAGCAAATTCAGTTCGGTTGAGGTTATGCGTGGAGTAGGCAAAGCCTTTTTCGGCTCTTTCTTGACGGCTAAGCCTTTTTTGTTGGAGCCTGTTTATAAGACGATTATTTCTGTTGCATCTGAATTGGCAGGTGAATGCTCAAGAATATTGAGTAGCAGGCGTGGGAAAGTCAGTTCGTTTGAACAGAAGGGGCTTCTAACAGTTATCAGCGGCTTTATTCCAGTTTCTGAAACGTTCGGCTTTTCTAAGGAAATGCGATCTGCGACTTCTGGCAGTGCTTTTTGGCAATCTTTTTTTGATCATTGGGAAAAGATGCCTCAAAAATTGGCTTTGCAGGTCATAAGTGATTTGCGCCAGCGTAAAGGTCTTCTGCCGCAAGTGCCTAAGCCAGAAAAGTTTCTGGAGCAGTAGCAGCAATGCGGCTTGATGTCTCGTTTGATTTGGATTTTTCGCTTTGTTGTGGGCAGGTTTTTAGGTGGAAGAAGATTGGCGAATGGTGGTATGGCGTTGTCGGCGAAAACGTGTTTAAAATTCGCCAACTCGGCGCTGAGTTGGAGTTTGAGAACGTAAGCGAGAAGTTTGTGACATGTTATTTTGGTTTAAACGATGATTTAGAACAAATCAGCTGTTGCATTGGCAGGGACGATTACATTAGGAAGGCTTTGCGCAAGTTTGCGGGGTTACGGATTGTTCGGCAGGAGCCTTGGGAATGCCTTATCAGCTTTATCTGCGCAACCTACAAGAGTATTGCCGCTATCGAACTGATGCTAAGTAAGCTTTCCTTGAAGTTTGGGGAAAGGAAGATTTTTGACGGCTTAGATTTTTACACTTTCCCAACCGATGGCAAACTGGCTTTTGCAAGCGAGAACGGATTGCGAGAGTGCGGTTTGGGTTATAGGGCGAAGTATGTGCAGGCGACAGCGAAAAAAATCCATGAGGGCAAAATTGAACTTGAACGCTTGAAGGCTATGCCTTATTTAGAAGCTAGGAAGACGCTTGTTGAGTTTCCAGGGGTTGGCTTAAAAGTGGCTGATTGCGTGCTGCTGTTTTCGCTTGAAAAGCTGGAAGCTTTCCCAGTGGACGTTTGGGTTAAACGTGTAATCCTGAACCATTATGCAAACCTGTTTCCAGAAGCCCTTGTAAAAAAACTGTCAACCCACGAATCCCTAAGCAACGGCGAATACGAAAAGCTTAACGCTTTTGGCAGAAGCTATTTTGGAAAATACGCTGGTTACGCTCAAGAATATCTATATCATTACGAAAGAACACAGCGTTGAACCGTTCGGTTGCTTAGTGAAAATGTCGGAAAATGTTTAAATCTGGTATGAAACGCAATATTAAGGAGAATAGCATGGCGGGCCCGTAGCTCAGTCAGGTCAGAGCGCCAGGCTCATAAGCCCCTAAACAGGGGAATGAGAAACCTGTTGGTCGGGAGTCCGAATCTCCCCGGGCCCACCACTACGCATTAGAGAGCTATTACGCATGGGTGAAGCTAACTCGCAAGCAAATTACGCTTACCAGATGGTTAAATTTGTTAAAAGCCATCAGTTATCAATCGGGTTATTGCTGACTATTTTCGGGGTAGCTGACTTATGGTTTATTATGCCAAACATTTGGAGCAGCGCAGCAAATTGGCAGGGCTTCTATGTTTTAATGCCCCAGTGGAGTGTTACTGTTCCCATTATTTTCATGATAAGCTTAATCGGAACAATAATCCTCTGCATATACAGCATAAGGGATGTACGACCAGAAAGAATTGACAATAAAGAACACGCCGCAATACTAGTAACAGCACTCGGATTCACCTATCAGGTGATTGGAGCATGGCCTCTATGGAATCAACCATATCCATGGCCATGGCAAAAAGAGATCGCAAATTACGGAAATCTGCTTGTCTTGCCACTTTTCATCGGTAGCCTCTTAGCACTAATAATCGGAGCCGCTTCACTGTACATTCACAGCAAAATATACCACGAAAAACACCCTTAACCTAAAAGGATAGCAATACCACGTACATCCTAAGCCTTATAATGTACGTAGTAAAAATAAGAAAACACTAAGCAGCTTCAAGAACCCTTTCGCATAATAACAATCTTCTGAAACTACTTACTCATTACTACGTACATTCCATAGTTTGTTGAATAGTACTGTACCGATTATCCATGCTAGTGCTATTCCCGCGATTTCGTCTGCAATATAGTGTTGTTTAATGAACAATGTTGACAGAATTGCGCCTGTGGCAATAACAAATGCTGCAACCGCTGTTGCTTTGGTGGTTTTGCTTGGTTTTATTTTGGCGTATCGGAACCATGCGAAGAAGCAAATCGTTGACACGGCTGCGTGCAAGCTGGGGAAGCAGTTGAAAGAGGTATCACTGGCGAATATGCTGTAAACTTGGTTTGCCCAAACATTGCCCACCATTGGATTGGCTAGGAGGTTTTGGCGGTACCAATATGTTGAAACTGGAAAAACAATGTAAATCAGTACAGCGATGGCGTTTATTGCGACCAGTGACCAGCCTAATGCGTACCCTTTTCTGTATTCAACGAAGGCGAAGTAAAGCATGGTCAGAATAACCAGCGGATAGAACAGGTACACGTAAAAGATTACCATTTGAGGCACAAAGGGGATTGCATTATCTAAGCCAGTGCCCAATCGGAAGCCTGAGCCAGCAGGATACAATTGCCCAGTCCAGTTATATGCCAAATTGTTAAGCAACAGGTAAAACAGCAGAAGCATCAAAATAACATTACCGATAACAAACGTTAGATAGACGCTTTTTTTGGTTGATCTGCCTTTGAAAAACGCTTTTTCAATTGCGGTTTGGAATCTGTCGTGAAACCCCAAGACTAGCGTTCCCCTTAGGGACGGCTTATGTTAAGGCTAAATATAAAAGCGTAATTATGCTTGAACTGCAAGCGTTTTAGGAAATTTAACTTGGGTTTAACTTTAAAACTAGTGCTGCAACCCTTTTTCCGAGTTTCTCGCATTCTGCAAGGTCTCTTTTTTTAGGTGCACCCGTGACCGCGACGCCGTAATGCTTATCGTCTGCTCTGCCTTGAACAATCATTCCGTGAATAAGCATCGCCTGCACGATGGACAGCAACGTGGTTTCGGCACCTGAACCTGTGCCGCCGCTACTTGTGAAGGCGCCTTTTGCCACAGCTAAAGCCATAGTTTCAGTGTTACCAGACTTTGAATCATAAACAACCAAAATCTTAGGCATAACTTTTTCACCTTACAATTTCCCTGATTATTTCATCAACCATCATTATCTTAGCATTATAAACATATTCCAAGTATTTTAGACCCTGTTCCTGATCCTCTTGGGTGAATGCTTCTACTCCATCTTTGGCGATTACTATATGGTATCCTCTGAAGAAAGCGTCAGCAGTCGTGTGGCGCACGCACATGTGCGTATGCAAGCCGCCGAGCACCACTGTTTTTACGCCTTCACCCTTGTATAGACTCCGCAGAAGCGGGTCTAAGCCTGTCTCGTAGAAGCCGCTGTAAGTTCGCTTCTCCACAATGTAATCCTTGGTTTTGTCAGGCTCAAGTTCAGGAATAACCTGCGCGCCCGGCGTGCCTTTTATAGCGTGGTTACCCCATTTTCGCGTAACCTCAACGTCTTGAGGGTAATGTGCATCATTACTGTAGATGACTGGAACGTCGTTTTTGCGTGCGGCAGTAACAAGTCTCTGCAGCGGTGGAATAATAGTTTTTGCACGTTTAACTTCAAGTGCTCCCGTGACGAAGTCGTTTAGCATATCAACAAGTATGATAGCTGGTCTATCCAAAACGTTCACTCTCAACAAAAATAAATCATGTTTTACAGTCTATTTAGTTTTGCCTAAGGTGTAGTTGCCAATGTGCAGAGTCCCACGGTGAGTTTCTCAGCGCCATCCTTAGTGACAAGAACAGTGTCTTCGATTCTGACTCCGCCGTAACCCGGCAGGTAAATTCCAGGCTCATCCGTCACCACATTGCCAGCAACCAGCATGTCTTTGCTGTCAGGGCTCAAGATGGGCGCTTCATGAACTTCCAAGCCTACGCCGTGGCCAAGGTTGTGAACGAAAAACTCGCCATAACCAGCCGCCTCAATCACCTGTCTAGCTGCAGCATCAACTTCTCTGGCTGAAATGTTGGGTTTTATAGCTTCGAAAGCTTTTTGATGCGCAAGTTTGACGGTTTCATAGATTTTTCTCTGTTTTTCAGAAGGCTTCCCAGCTGTGAAGGTTCGGGTCATGTCTGAGCAGTAAAACTCGTAGGTAGCGCCTAAATCAACCACCACTAAGTCGCCTTCACGAATTATTCTGTTTGAGCAAGCGCCATGGGGAAAAGCCGAGTTGGCTCCTGAAGCAATTATCGTATCAAAGCCAGTTCCGTCTGAACCTTTCTTGCGCATGGCATACTCAACTTCAGCTGCAACTTCCTTCTCTTTTACGCCTGGCTTGATGGTTTCAAACGCTACTCGCATGCCTTCACTTGTCAAATTGCAGGCTTTACGGATAAGCTCGATTTCTTGTCGGTCTTTGATCTTGCGGATTTCGCGAATTAAGTTGTTGGCAGGTTCGAGTTTTTCTTCTCCACCGACTGATTTGGCAAGGGCACGCCAACTTTCAATTGGCAATGTGTCCACGGCGAACTTTTTGGCGGAAGCGTGGTTGGCGATTTTTTCCATTAGGTTTTCTCCCCGTTTTAAAAGTTCTACTGTTAAGCCGCTGGTTTCTGCTTTTGTCTGCTCATAATTGACTGCCGAAACGTATAGTATGCTTTCGCCTTGTTCAGGGATTAGCAGTGCGGTTGCTCCGGAGAAGCCTGTGAAGTAGGTTAAGTTGGCGCTGTTAAAAATTAGGAAATAATCAAACTTATCTTCGTTAAATGCTGATTGCTTTAGGGCGTTTATTCTGTTCAAGGTTTTCGCCTGTTAGGAAGAGGAGATGTTTTTTGGTCGGTTTAAGTTTTTGCTTCCCTTTTTGCGTTATGTAACGAAAAATAGGTCGCTGGTAAACGTGAAATTTTAAACAAATCAGCCATTAACTTAATATACTTTTCAATTGACTTCCCTTAACAATAAGAAATGAGGGAAAAAAGCATGTTTGCTTACGCAGGAAAAATTTTACATGTTAACCTCACAACCGGAGAAACAAAAACAGAGCCATTAACAGAAGAAATGGCTAAACAATACATCGGCGGAATAGGATTAGGCATACGCTTACTTATGGACAACTCAAAACCAGGCACAGACGCCTTCGACCCAGATAACCCGTTAATCTACTGCGCTGGTCCACTCAGCGGCACCATGGGTCCAACAGCCGGAAACGGTTACTCTGTTGTATCTAAATCACCTGCCACTGGAGGAGTAGGCGAAGGCAAAGCACACGGTTTCTTTGGCCCAGACCTAAAACGTGCAGGCTACGACGCAGTTATCATCACTGGCAAAGCACCCAAACTCTCTTACTTGTGGATCGACGATGACAAAGTTGAAATCCGAAACGCTGAACACCTAAAAGGCGCTACACCTAACGATACCGACCATAAAATCCGAGATGAACTCGGTGACTTTTACATCAGGGTTTCAGCTATCGGTGAAGCTGGCGAAAAACTTTGCAGGTTTGCGGCCATCATAAATGATGAGTTCCGTGCCATTGGAAGAAGCGGCATGGGCGCAGTCATGGGCTCCAAGAACCTCAAGGCGGTTGCTGTCCGCGGAACACACGACGTTAACGTGGCAAACCTTGAGGGATTTAAAG